>Ga0123355_10000060_pt1 | contig 115952 bp, 98 predicted proteins | sample TergutEmb28metaG_3_FD_89872 | JGI IMG/M metagenome (GOLD analysis project Ga0123355, IMG submission 89872) | Embiratermes neotenicus P1 segment gut microbial communities from Petit-Saut dam, French Guiana - Emb289 P1 | ecosystem: Host-associated > Arthropoda: Insects > Digestive system > Gut ...
CCTAGCTTTTCACACGTTTGTGTCCATGTCAGTTGGTTACCCACAGTAACCAACTGACACGTAATTCGCAAACCAACGTATAAACGAAATGCGGTGTTCTCTCCGTATTTGTTTTGATACCAAAAAACAAAGTCATGTAACCATTCCCTCAAAATCGTTAAAATATTTTAAAATCGTAAAATCGCGCTCAAATTTCACCTTTCATCTTTCTCTAATCCGCATAAACACTGGATTTTGCTATAAAGGCGTAAAGCTTTATAGAGGCTTTTCTCTTCTGAGGTGCGGCGAAAAAAGTAGAGAGGTTATTTATTTTCGTGTATGCATACGTAAACATTTATCTCTCTACTAAATCCGTCGCAGGCCAAAATAGTACTTTATGCAAATAAAGTTGTAACGATGATTGAACAAGCTCGGCAAAACGCATTGCATAGCGTAAATGCCGAGCTTATTAAGCTATATTGGAATGTTGGAGAATATTTAAGTGTCGAAAGCGAAAAGTCTGATTACCACCCTTTGGTAGCGCGAAAGTGCTGCCAAGGGTGGTTTTTTATTGTTGTTTTGCAAAATATATAAAATTTGTCAAATTATATAACCGTTTACAAGAAAAAATCTAAGCTTTTTGTGCTGTCATTTAATCACAGATGAAAAAAATTTTTATAAACCTCTTGACATTCATTTAAGACACCTGTAGTATAAGAATGTAAGGCGCGTGTCTTATATTGATTTCGACAATGATGAAAAACTATCGGACGCGAAGTTTGACATCATTAATCCAACAAAATTTTAAGGAGGTAAAGAAATGAGAAACAGAATTTCGTTTATTACAAACATGAAAAAAGCTAGTGTTGCTCTTGCCTGTATGGTTTTGGTCATCACACTTGGGTCGGGAGTTGTTTTTGCCCAACAGCTTCCGATAATTGTGAATGTCAACGGTTCAGAGCTTACATTCGATCAACCGGCAATTATTGTAGGCGATCGGGCACTTGTGCCGCTTCGCGCTATTTTTGAAGAACTAGGCGCAAATGTCGAGTGGGACAACTCAACACAAATCGTCACGGCAATAAAAGGTGACATCACAATTACAATTCAAATCGGCAACGACATTCTTACAAGGAACGGCGAACAAATAACGCTTGACGTTCCCCCTCAGATAGTAGGCGGCAGAGCTTTGGTACCGTTGCGCGCTATCGCAGAAAGTTTTGGCGCGGAAGTCGATTGGAACGAAAGAACAAGGACAGCGGCAATCAACGGACATTCGACGGATGTAGGTTTTGCGGAAGCTAACATCATTTCTTCGGGCGCAGGATTTTATGATGGGCGTTATGAATTTGCAAGCGGCGACATCAAAACGATATTGGGAATTGATGATTACACTTTGGGTAAAGAAAATTCATACGACCTTGGCAGTGCATTCAATGTAATTTATTATGTGCATTGGCAAACCATTGACACGCTGGGGCAGGAAATTCGGTTAAGTCACTTCGGCGTAACGCAGATTGGAAATATATTCGACACACAGACCGGGGATGCCTTACTTGTAACGAGAACAGGCGATTTTATGAGTGGCACAAGAGGCGGTCCTGTTGAAGTATCACGATGGTTGTATGTTGATATGGGCCACGCCGAAGGAATTGATTCGACACCTCCATCCCGTATGTACAGAGTTTTCCGTCTTGATTAATTTATTACGGCGGGCAGGTTTGATAAATCTGCCCGCCGCTTCTTCTACTTCTTGACAGCCATTTAATGCAAATGTAATATACGTGTAAAAATTGCATCTTGGAGGTGCATTATGGAAAAAATGAAAAAATTGCCGGACGCAGAGTTTGACATTATGAAAGTTGTGTGGGCGCATGAACCGCCCATCACCACGTCAGAAATTATGAAGCTTTTGGGCGAGAAAAAAGAATGGAAAATACAAACCGTTGTATCGCTCATGTTTCGATTGGTAGAGCGAGGGTTTCTGCGCTCAGAAAAGCTCAGCAAAGAACGAACTTATTTTCCTTTGGTTAGCAAGGATGATTATTTGAAATTTGAAACGGGTAATTTTGTAAAACAGTTTCATAACAATTCATTTCTCAATCTTGTTTCTACTTTATATAACGATGATGCTGTAACAGACACGGATATTGACGAATTACTCCAATGGGCAAAAGAACGGAGGAGTTAATATGCAATACTTTATGATTTCGCTGTTTACGGCTTCCGTTACTATGTCGGCACTTGCGTTAATTTATATGGTATGTACGTCGTTTTTGGTTAAACGTTATTCCGAAAAAGGGCTTTATTACACATGGTTGGTTATTGTAATCGGGCTGATTATACCGTTCCGCCCGCGATGGAATATATCGCCTGTCTTTCAAATGCAGATAAGCAACGAAACATTACCTTTCGCGCAAACAATTGAACGTGCCGCGCTTTATCCTGTAATTGCAACGAGCATTTCGTGGTGGCAGATTGCTGCGGCGGTATGGTTTATCGGAGTAGTTATTTTTCTTTTCTATCACGCATTAAAGCATTATCGGTTTGTCAAAACAACTAAGCGTTGGAGCGAAGTCATTATGGACGAACAGATACTTGGTTTGCTAAAAAACTTAAGAAAAGAAATGAATATAACCAAGCGCATTGAAATATATGTTTGTTCGAGTGCGGGAAGCCCCATGTTGATTGGTTTATTCAAGCCGAGAATATTTATTCCGACAGTTGAAATAGCTCACGACGAACTTCGATATATCCTCAAACATGAACTTGTTCATTATAAACGAAAAGACCTCTTGTATAAGTATGTTGTTCTGGTTGCAACGGCGATTCATTGGTTCAATCCCGCTGTCTACTTGGTAGCAAATGAAATTGCAAATTTATGTGAAATGTCATGCGATGTCGAGGTTGTAAAAAACGCGGATGCTGATGTGCGTCAGCTTTACAGCGAGGCAATTATCGGCGTTGTAAAGTATAAATCGAAGTTGAAAACAGCATTATCCACAAGTTATTATGGCTGCAAAAACAGCATAAAAAAAAGAATCTCATCTATTATGGATATGACCGGCAAAAGAATGAGCATTGCCATTGCTTGCATGGCCATATTCATCACATGTGGGACGGGGTTAGTCTTTGCCGCAAATGTAATTCCAACACAAATTTTTGAAAACGACGGGATACTTGTACCGCTTGGAACAGTTTCCGAGGAACTCGATGCGCAGGTTGATTTGGATTTACTCACTCAAACAGTTACAGTTGTGAGGGGTGACATAACCGTCACAATGCAAATCGGCAGCAATATATTGTCAAGAAACGGCGAACAAATAACGCTTGACGCTCCCCTGCAGATTGTAGGCGGCAGGGTTGTGGTTCCGATTCGCAACATAGCAGAGAGTTTCGGAATAGAAATAGACTGAAGTGCAAATTTAACGCCCTTCTGTTTTTTTTCCCAAAAAAATGAACCACTCCCCCCTACGCGACTACTTACATGTGTACGTACATAAATCAACATCACCAAGGAGGCAGCAATGATAAGCGCGTTAAGGCAAACACAGGCAACTTCGCAAGCGCGGGATTTTTCCGCCTGCGGGGCGGGCAAATCGACATCCAAACCCACCCGTGGCTCGAATATCGAATCGCTCTCCCAAGCATCCAGCTTTGCGGAACTGGTGGACTTATACGGGGATTCCATTTACAAATTCTGTCGCAGCTTGGCATATTCCAAGGAAGAGGCAGAGGATTTGTTCCAAGAGACATTTCTCAAGGCTTTGCAGCAATCGTCAAAAACTAAGGCAGCCAAAAACCCGCAAGGATTTCTTTTCTCGGTAGCGGCTTACCTGTGGAAAAGCTGGAAGCGCAAACATGCCCGTCGCGATAGGATCGCTCCGTTTCAGCCTTTCGACGAAAATCTTCTATATAATAGCGACATGGAATACGACTTCATAACACGGGAAGACGGCCAGATTGTTCGTGCTGTGGTGGAAGATTTACCCGAGAAGTTTAAAATTCCCATTCTCCTGCACTATTCTGTGGGACTGGGGCTTACGGATATCGCCGCCGCGCTGGAGATACCTGCCGGCACAGTAAAGAGCCGCTTATTCAAAGCACGCAAACTAATAGAGAAGGGACTGATTCTAAATGGCTACCAACCATAACTTCGATAATAACCGTAAAACAAACGCCATCCTCGAACTGGATGCATACAATAACTCAGACGCAAAAATTGACAACATCCTCCGCCGCGAGCTATACGTTTCAGACTATCCCAACTCTAACCTCCTGCACAACTTAAAAAACCAACTACAAAGCGAGGAAATAGAGATGAGCAAACCTAAACGCCGGTTTTTCGGCACAGTAGCCGCCACTATTGCGGCAATAATAATTCTTTCCACCACGGTAATAGCCGCAGGGCTATACTTTAGCAACTTCGAACGCTTGAGAGAAATTGTCGGCAACCAGCAGGCAGACATCCTTCAACCTGTAGACAATGGCACCGCAACAGTATCAGAAGACATCCACATAGAAGTAGTAGCCATTGGCGTATTCTACAACATAGTGGACATATATGTTACTTTGGAAGACCTTGCAGGCAATCGCTTGGACGGCGAGCTGAACAGCGGCGAGGTTGGAAGTTGGGGGCTGTGGCATCACATAAGAGCCAGGGATGCACGCATGGTAACAGGTATGCCACCGGAAATCATCCACCGCAGCGAATGCGGCATTGTAACCTTGCACCTGCGCTCAGAATTTGACCGCGAAATAACCGAGGACGAGATAACAATTACCTTTACAGACATCAGCTATGTAGCATTTTTTGATGAAAACTACAGGATTAATCTTAACTTGCAGGAACTAATCTCCACGCCACCCGAGACAACTTTTGCCACCCGCGAACAGCTTGCGGAGTACCGTATGTTTAGCACAAGATGGGCAAAATCTGACAGCTTCCTTTTCTTTGAATTTGAAGATGAATTCGGTTATGATGGACTGTATCTGCTAACGCCGCACCAACACGCGATAGACCTTGTTAGCGTGGAAGGGATGTATTCGCATCTTTCCGGCATAGGGGTTATCGACGGCAGACTTCATGTTCAACTGTACGAATCGGATCCTATACGGCCTTCAGCACTGGTTACCCTACGTGACCCCGATGGAGAAGTTGTACCGGCATGGATGCTTTTAGCACATGGCGCACCCGATATCGAAACTTTAGGTTATGGGGTCTTTTCCCTGATGCCTGTGTACAGCGAAGCTATCTTTGAAATAGACCGTCTCGAAGATTATCACCTGTATGCATTTATATCTTTGATGGGTACGATAAACCTAAATTGGGAAGTTACATTGCCCATAGTAAACTCCGGCCATTTGGCAATTGACGAGTTGGGAATTGAATATCGCGGCGGCGCGGCAATTTTGCACGAGATAAGAATTAACCCCGTTACCATAATGGTGTATGGCGACTTCCCCGACCTACGCGGCCAAGGCGGTGTTACTGAACGTTGCGAATTTGGACGTCTTGTTCCGGTTGGTAACGAAGATTTTGCACTCCCGTTTAATAATGAATACTTTGCATTTTCTATGGCAGGTATGTGGGGCGATATAGTTTACGACGGCTTTGGCAGACGCATCCCACGTCCTGGAATTAGAATTTTTACTACCGACGGTGTGGCAGAAGCTACACAAATTAGCTATGCACGTCCAGGCGGCAGTGAGTTTTCGCTAACGTTTACTATTGATGGCGTGTTAGATTTGGAAAGCGTTGTCGCGGTGGAAGTTAATGGCGAAAGGTTGTATTTTTAGAAAGTAACATCAACGCAATTTAACAAAAGCCACGTTATTCCGGGACTTCCGAGTGACGTGGCTTTTTTATATGCTCTTTTTTCACCACCGGGAACTAAAAAAATCCCCCTGCGTTATAGTAGACATAATCAGAGAAAAACGCGCAAACTTCTCAAAACATGTCAAACGAAGGGATGTACAAAAATGAAAAAACGTACAACAATTTTGATAACATTTGCATTATTAGCAATAATAGCGGTAACTGCCGCCATAGTCGCAGGTGCGACAAACAACCCCGCAACTCAACCTCCCCACTACATGGAAGAACCCATTGCAGAAATCGACTACGACACAACAGGCCAAGTTTTTCCGTCGCCGCCATTCATGCATTTTAAAGGCCGTATTACAGAAATTGACCCGCCCTACAATTATATGGGCGACGAGTCCGAGATTGTTTATGGTCAATTCCGCTTTGTTTTGCTCGAATGCGACGAGACAGGCGATATGATACGCTTTATGGTGGACCTTACCACGGCGGTTTTAACCGAACTTGAAGAAGGCAAAACCGTAGTGGGCTGGTTCGATTCATCCGAGTACGTATTTATGATATGGCCGCCACAGCACCGCGCAGTAGCAATAACTGCGGAATCTTTTACCCATCACACAATCTTAGACCGCTTTGACGAAAATTTTGCCTCAACCGACGGCGTAAACACCTTGGAAATTGCCGATGCAACAGAAATCGTATTCCAAGATGGTACCCTGTTTGACGGCGAATTGTACGAACTTGCAGGGCGCAAACTTCTCGTAGAATTCTACGAAGAAGGCCGTGTTATTGCCCCGTCAAAAATTACCGTCCTGTTTGAAGTAGCGATACACCCCATTCACAACTTATCCGACGAGGAGCTTGCGGAAATGGACTTGTTTCCAAACTATTCTTTTGATATAGGAATCAGCAGCGGGCCTGCCCTGCTTTCCCCCGAAGATATCGAAGCCTTTTGGGCAAGCATGTTTGACCCGGCAACCGTGCAAATAATCGTAAATGACGAAGTTATAGAAGCGGCGACACCTTTTACAGACAGTGCCGCCGGTGCGATAATGCTGCCTGTAGCAGCAATTGCAGAGGCATTGGGCTACACGGTTATCGACAACGGCGACGAGGTTATTATCGCGCCGGGCAGCATTCTTACAGCAGGCGAGAACAGTTACTTCCGCGGTAGAGAAATGCCGCGCCAGCTAACCGCCGCTCCTGTAATGGTAGATGATGTAATGTTTGTACCATGGGAATTTTTCCACGAAATACTTTCCGGCGTGGCGTATGTCGAAGACGGCAATATACATGTAGTACTACAAGACTAAACCGACACGATACTCCAGTCAAAATGACATTTCCACAAAAACATTGCCGCCTTGTTTAATTCCGCAAGCACATCATCCTGTGCGGTAAAGCGAAACGCATGAAGCAGGTCGCTATTTAAAATATATTGCAGCGCGGACATAACCGCGTTTGATAAGGGCTGGTGTACGGCGGGCTTATGCGCGTCACATACCGGCCCTTCTGCTGTCAGCACAAATTTGACATCCTTACCACGCGCAGAAATGCTCCCTAATTCCAAAACATTTTCGCCCGCTTCAGACCATTTTGCAAGAAGCCTATTACATACCGCACATGTGTCTGTTTGCGGACGCAGCCCGTACACGTCAAAAAAGCGTATCAAAAATACGCTCGAAACTTGCACCGGCGGGGTTCTTCCCTTTGCCAAAACAGAAAGGGATTTTAACGCAAGGCGCAGCAACTCGTCACTCTCCAGGTTATCCCACATGGTTTTTTCACAGACTTCCGCTATCATGTGGGCAGCCATAAGGCGGTCATAGTCTTCTCGCAGGGGGTAGAAGTTCTCTATTATATCCGCTTGGGCAAGGGCGTAGAATCCACTCCCTTGTGTCAGCACAAAATCCGCATATGTAAAAAGCTGCGCGGCCGCCATAAATTTGCTGGTTGGCTTGCGCGCGCCGCGAGCGTACACCATCAAGCGACCCTGCCCTTTGCAGAATAATACCAGGCGTTTGTCGCTTTCTCCGGCTTCGTATTCCCGCAGGACAAGGCCGCGAACTTTTTGTTTGGTCATTTAACATGCTCCCTCTCACGCTGCTTATACTTCAAATACGTCATTGGGTCACCCGTTTGAGCAAATTGACGCCACGCGTCATTTTTTTTGTCCATGTTTGACAAATCCCCTCTCATATCCTACGAGCTTATTATTTGCTTCGGCAAAGTTTGTATGCTAATTAAAATTTGGTAACGATTCGAAATCTTGCCATTTTATCGGCGGACGGAAGATGGACTCCCCTGTTAGGACATGTTCGTCCGCAAGAACACGCCCTAGTAGAATGCCAAAACCCTGCAAAAATGTCAAACAAAATCTACCATATTATGCAGATAAATGGTATACTTACAGTGAATAATCCCCGGGAGGTCTGTCATGCCCGCCATATTCACCCCCATGTTCTTTGTAACAGCGATAAACTTCATATTCATGGTCTTTGTCATTTTTGTGCAAAGACGTAATACAGCCGCGACCTGGGCATGGGTGGTGGCTATCGCCCTTGTGCCAATTGGCGGGTTTATTGTATACATGGTGTTTGGTCAGGACAGCCGCAAGCAGAAAGTCTTTCTCAAAAAATGGAAAGACGATATCGCGCTGTTGGCATCCTACCAAGACGGAAACCTGGGTGCGAACGAAGGCGAACCTACGGAAGACAACCGCGTTACACTGTACCACGACGGAATTACAAAATTCGAGGCACTACTACACGATATCGCAAAAGCTCGTGAGTTTATTTTCGTGCAATACTATATCGTGCGCGGCGACGAGGTTGGCCGGGAATTGATAGACGCGTTAGCATCCCGCGCAAAAGAAGGACTGACCGTGCGCCTACTTGTAGACGGCATGGGTTGCCGTACCACCCCAAGAGAAATGTATCAGCCACTGCTAGATGCAGGCGGACAGCTAGCGTTGTTTCTGCCGCCGGTACCTGTGCGCATTAACTTTCGCAATCATAGGAAAATTGCCGTTATCGACGGCAAGCTGGCATACCTGGGCGGCTCAAACATAGGCCGCGAATATTTGGGCAAGTCAAAACGCTTTGGTAACTGGCGCGACTCACATATGCGCATCACAGGCAGTGCAGTAGCCCCCCTCACCCTTCGCTTTATCATGGACTGGAACTTTTCCGCCGAAAAAGCGCGTACGCGTATGTTATTTCCCAAGTTCCCCAAGCATCGCCGCTTTATCACCCGCCTGAAAAATACCACTACCCCTATGTCAATAAATCCATCATATTTCAAGACAATATCGCCTCTTACTTCCGCAGATATCGCCGATGACGGCAGTATTAACAAAAACGCACCCATAAAGGAACAAACAGGTGCGAAAGTGTCTATCATCTCCAGCGGCCCGGATACAGAATATCCCTTTGTGCTGCATGGCTTTTGCCGCATGATAATGTCCGCAAAAAAGTCTGTCTACATTCAGTCCCCCTACTTCGTGCCTGACGACGCACTTTTTACGTCACTGCGCATTGCGGCTCTGTCGGGCGTGGATATCCGCATTATGTACCCCGCCAACCCGGACCATCCGTTGGTTTATCGGGTGGGTTCTTCCTATGTGGGCGAGCTGATGTGTGCGGGCGTAAAGGGTTACGAATACACAAACGGCTTTATCCACTCCAAAACCATTATGATTGACTCGAAAATATGCTCGATAGGCACCGCAAACATGGATGTGCGTAGTTTTAAAATTAACTTTGAAACACAGGCGTTTATCGAAGACTGCGCCATTACCGTGGAGCTGGAAGAAAGATTCCGTCGCGACATGGAGGATTGCAGGCACTTAACATTGGAGGACTACGAAAGCCGCGGGAAAATCGTAAAAATAAAAGAATCGGTTTCCCGACTCTTTTCGCCATTGATATAGGACTACAACGCAGACATAATTTTTTCGACTTCTTTCAGCTTTTCAACTACCTTAATTTGCTGCGGACATTTACCATTACATAATTCGCAGCCGGAACATTCAGACACAGGCGCGCCTTTGTTTGTGTTCCACATATTCTTCGCTTGCTCCGACAAACCATATACATTGTGGTACGTATACGCGTTAAACAAATGCGGTATGTTAATTTCTTTCGGGCAGGGAAGGCAATAATTGCAACCGGTGCAGTACAAGTCGGAGAATTTCTTCAGTTCCTCCATCATCAACGCTGCTTTGCGGAAATCTTCTTCCGTCATTGGTACTTCTATGTTGGCTATTTTCGCGTTGTCTTGCAGCATTTCAACGTTTTCTATACCGGAAAGTGCGCAGGACACATTTTTGTTACCAAGGACAAAACGCAGCGCAAGCTCCGGTGTAGAATAGCCCCCACCAAGCAGTTTTTGTGATAGCTCCGACGGCATGGAAAGCCGCCCCCCGGCAATAGGCCCCATTACTACGACACCAAGCCCCTTATCCGCAAGATAATCTATGTTTTCTTCGTTTGCGCGGTCAAGCAAATTATATTGCAATAGCACAGAAGAAAATATCTCGAAGTTCTCTACAATGTAAGGAATATCCGTAACATCGCCGTGGAAGGAGAAGGATATGTGCTTTATTAGCCCTTCGTCCATTGCCCTTTGCACTTCTTTTTTCAGACCGAATCCCACAATTTTCTCATCGAAAGCTTGTTTATTAATACCGTGGAAATGATAGAAATCTATGTAATTCATATCAAGCAACCCAAGCTGAATGTCAAGCATTCGTCTGAAATCGGCGGTTTCATTCACTTCGGCCAGGGGTATCTTAGTTGCAATCATTACTTTTTCGCGCTCCATAAGTTTGACCGCACGGCCAAGAGTGGCCTGGCTTTTGAAATGGCAATAAAACTGCGCCGTATCAAAATAGTTAACGCCTGCGTCGTATGCGGCTTTAAGTAGTGGAATAGCTTTTTCATCGTCAACTTTCCAAGTGTCATCCCTTTGGGACTCGTACCAAGAGAGGCCTTCTCTGGCGCGTTTTTCTTCTTCTGTCATTTCGGCTATTTTTATTTCGGGAAACCTCATACATCCGAAACCTAAAGCCGATATTTTTTTGCCGGTTTTGCCAAATTCACGATACATCATAAAGTTTCATCCTTTACAACATTTATTTAAGTTCATCAGATGATTTATTTTACCGTACATTTATAAATGATACAAGTAGAAAGCGCGCTATGGCGCGCGCGTTTCGTACAGACCAATTTCCTGAAGCAAAAAAACGCACACCGAAGTGTGCGAAGCCTGTTTGGGCTTTTTTAGAATGGAGAAGCTACTAGCCAGGATTGAACTGGCGACCTCGTCCTTACCAAGGACGCGCTCTACCTACTGAGCTATAGCAGCATGGAGAGTTGCAAATGCCGAAGCATAATGCAACAGGCGAAGATTAGCATATTTATAGCGGTTATGTCAAGTAGTTTTTTATTTATCCTAATCGTAAATCACAACTTCTGTCCAAATCTCCTCGTTGCCATCTCTAAAATACCAATGGCTGTTTGTAGCCTCCAATACATAGTAGAATGACCATCTGTTCCTGTTTGCCGCATCCGGGAATATTATTATATCAGGCACACCTTCAATACTGCGTGAGGTGGTGTCGCCGCGTCCTAAAATACGGTTAAACGCCGCAGCAGCTTCTTCCCTTGATATTGGCTGGGCAGGCCGGAATGTTCCTATTATATCGCCGTGCATTAACCCTGTTGCAAGCGCGGTGTATACATAGTCAACCGCCCAATAGCTTATATTTGCGGCATCGGTGTATGGGATAACCCCGCCTGTTCGTATCGTAGAGGTTCTTGCTAACATTGCGGCAAATTGCTCGCGTGTAATAGCGGCATTTGGTCTAAAGGTACCATCCGGTAAGCCTTGGATTAGTCCATAGCTGTATGCGATAGCGATATATTCTGTATACCATGCGCCGGGTGATACATCGCGAAACTTATCTGTAATATCAGCAACTTGCGCTCGCGGTACGTTTACCCCAAATTGGGTTGTCATTGTGCGTACTAATACCGCAGCTACTTCTGCCCTTGTGATAAAACCTTGCGGTATAAAATTGCCGTCTGGATATCCTATCATAAATCTTGCGTGGAAGCCTGATTGAGGTGGAATTATGCCCAAATCATAATATCCCAGCTCACGCGAGTAGCTATCGGTTGTGGATGATTCACGTAATTGAGTTGACGTGCCACCAGTGCCGCCACCGGAACCGGAACTTGAACCGCTACCGCTATCAGACCCATTGTCATCCGTATCGGATTCATTATCATCAGTACCCGGGTTATTGTTACCGGTACCTGGGTTATTGTTGCCGGGTCCAGGCTCATACTCGTCGTCCTGTATCAGTACTATGGTTAATTCCGCAATATTGTCTATAAAGTCTGCAGTCAGAACAGTTCCACTATTGGATATAAAACCGGTTGCTGCCGCTTCTGCTGTGCCGCCTGTCGGGTTATCGAAGGTAGCAACCCAATAACCATTTGCTTGTCGTATAACTGTTACGCCATTAAATGTTACGCTTGCAGTCGGAATTAGATTATCATAGATATCAACAACTCTAATGATAAGCTTATATGGCAATGGAGGGTATATTGGTGTCCATCGTGCGTAAAGTGTTATATTGGCGGTTATCGGTGTGTTGGCAAAGTCAAATCTCGTATCGCCTGTTGCAGCGGTATACCAGCCTACAAACTCGTGGTTTAGAGGAGGGGTGATTGCTGCAATTGCCGCACTACTTGGCTCGGTGGCAAATTCGCCACCGTTTACAGTCTGTGTTGCAGGTGTTGTTCCGGTACCATAAGTTATGTCAAATGTTACGGTATAGGGGATTCTTTCCCACTGGGCTATAAACATGGTGGACGAAGTTATTACGTGAACCCCAACTTGCTCTCGTGTTCTAATCGCAAGTTCGGTTTCTCCATTTTCCTCATCTTCTACATAGACCTCACTATCGGGGTGCCGCCAGCCTACGAAAGTGTAACCTTCGCGCGTTATCGGAGAGGGTACGTTACTTGTGCCAACAGCTTGCCCTGTTATCGCTTGAACATCAAATACAATATTTGCCGGATTACCGTTGTGTAGTCCACCGTTTAAGTCGAAGGTAATGCGCCATGTGGTACGATAGTTTATATTGTAGTTTGTTAAGCGTGTTCCAAATGAAAACGCGCTGTAGTTGCCAGGCCTCTCAAATAACCCACCGCCTGCGGTATTACCGTCAAATACGCCACCTGCCGCTATAATATTTGGATATGCACCGAGTGGTAAAATAAAGGCTGTTTCGGTTGGATTAGCAAAAATACCGCCACCGTCGCCTATTACCGCTGTATTATTGATAATTTCGCCGCCGGTCATATTAATTGAGGCACCTGCTGCTAAAGTACCAATCCAAACACCGCCACCATCTACTGTAGCTGTGTTGCCACCAATTGTACCTGACTGCATGTTAAACGAACCCCTAGATACAAATACACCGCCGCCACGGTTAGCATTGTTGTTTGTAATTTCGCCGCCATCCATATCAAACGTGCTGGCCATTACAAACACGCCACCGCCACCATGGTTGCTGCCCGTGCTGTGGGAAGTGTTATTGTAAATTTCGCCACCGGTCATAGTAAAAGAGCTGCTGTTTTCGGCAATAACACCGCCGCCGTTAGTACCTGATACATTATCCCTAATTGCTGCATTGCCGCTTAAAATAAAGGAGCTGTTTTCACCGTTTAGCATAACGCCGCCGCCTCTGCCGCTACGGGGCAAAGAAGTAGCATCGCCCGGTAAAGGGGATGGGCTGTCGTTGACGGGGAGGTTTGTGTTATTGCTGTGTATAGCACCACCACTCATGATAAACTGGCCAGAACTTACACGAACGCCGCCACCATGAAGGCTGCGGTTGCCATGTATATTGCCGCCCGTCATGGTAAACTCGCTGGTAGCACCTTGTAAAAACACACCGCCACCGCCAACATTACCGGCTGCTTGGTTGTTGGATATTTCTGCTGTACCACTCATGTTGATAGTTACACCTGGGGCTGTGGAAGATGTAGATATGCCACCACCGTTGCTAAGAGTCCTGTTATTGCTGATTAAGCCATTGTACATATTAAATGTGGTGCCGCTGTGTAGGTGTATGCCACCGCCGCCAGTACCCGTTGCAAAATTGTTTATGATATTACCATTATTCATCTCAAATGAGCCTTGACGGATGTATACACCACCGCCTCGGACAGCGGCGTAGTTATCACGTATTGTGCCATCATACATGTGGAAGCTGCTTAATACTCCTCCCAAGAAAATAGCACCGCCACCCCAAATGCCTTGCAATGAGCTGTTGTTAAAAATTTCGCCGCCGTGCATTATAATTGTCGAGCCACTGCTTGAACTTTCGACAGAAGCTATTGCACCGCCATTACCGTTAGTCCAATTGTCTCTAACAACCGCACCGTCATGCATTTCGAAAATAGTTCTTCCGGGGCTTCCGGGTCCCAAATGCACGGCAGAGCCACCAATACCGTTCATACTAGTAGTAGAATGGTTGTTATGCATTGTGCCGCCGTTCATTATAAAATGGGCGCCTTGCGTGAGACGTACACCACCACCATATACAGATGTGTTGTTGTTTATGCTGCCATTGTGCATAGTAAATGTAGACTGCCCTTGCAAAATCACACCGCCGCCATGGGGAGCGACTTGACGCGCGCCTTCAGCATTAAATAATCCCAAACCCCTTGTTTCGTTATGGGATATTTCGCCACCGTACATTGTAATTATTACACCGGTAGTAGTGGAACCGTGGCTACCTAGAATGCCACCACCCATACTATACGTACGATTGCGATAAATTCTCGCACCATCATACATGGTAAGTCTGGCGTTGTTTGCCATAAATATACCACCGCCGCCGCGGTTACCGTTTGGTATGCTATGCTCATTTTTTGCAAAGTTTTCTGTAATTAGTCCCCCATGCATTATTAACGTGGGCATAGGGTCGGCAAGCGGAGTTCTGCCGCCTCTGTCTGTCTGCCTTATCAAAATCCCGCCACCATTAACATGAGGTACGTAGTTGTTGCGTATTACAGCACCATCATGCATGGTAAATACCGACGATATCCCTTGCAATAGCACTCCGCCACCGCCGTTTTGCCCGGCTAAGCCAACCGATGCAAGTGCTGTATTGTATGCAATCTCGCCACTATACATATTAAAGATTACACCGTACCCGTTAATTGCTTGGGATCCCGCAGCGGCTTGAGATGCAACCCCGCCGCCACTGTGTTCGGCGGTGTTGTGTGCTATTGTGCCACCATACATATTAAAGCTGGTATTGTGGCCCAAAAACACACCTCCACCAATGTACACAGAGGTGTTGTCTACAATGGTGCCGCCTTGCATATTGAATATAACACCGGGGTGAACGCCCCTGTTTATTTCTCTTATAGCCACACCACCGCCGTTGTACGCGTGATTGTCTCTTATTACAGCACCATCATACATAGTAAAAACAGAATTCGCGCCTTGAACCAACACACCGCCGCCGCCATTTGGAGAACTGCCGGTGGTTGCTGTGCCGGTTGCGGTATTGTCCGAAATTTCGCCGCCATGCATGTTAAATATAACCCCTTGGGATGTGGTGCCTTGGACAGAAACACCACCGCCATTAACTGCGGTATTATCTGCAATTAGTCCCCCATGCATGTTAAATGTAGCATTGTTGCCCAGATGTATAGCACCGCCCATGCCTGTAGAGCTATTGTTGCGTATTGTACCGCCCCACATATTTAGCCTACCGCCTTCAGATACAATACCTGTCTGGCCGGAAGGAAGGCTAGATACCTCAATACTACCGCCATTAACACTGGCAACATTAGGTGCAGAACCACCCGCAGGACCACCTGCACCACCTGCTAAAATAAAATTGTTTCCCGCGCACGCAGTATCCCCAAATACTCCCAAAGTTAGTTCGCCATTGGACGGTACAAGGAAGTGCCTTACCTCTACAGCCGCCGTTAAGATATGTGTGTCATAACCGTCGGAAATTATAGTTACATGTCTATTGCCAACATTCAAGTTACTGGCCATTTGAAAACTGTCTGTAAGCACTATCGTAATATCACCGGAATAATTCCAGGCATCCGTTAACTCTTGTGGTTCACCAACGTAATGCACCGTACCACTTAGCGGCATAATAGAAATAACAGGTTCAACCATTAAATTTAAAACATATGGACTTTGTGTAAAGTCGCTATCAATGTAAGCACGCAAAGTCCATACCCCTGCATCTGTAGGGGAAACGGCATCAAATTGTAAATCCACAGGTGTTTCATTTGCAAAACCAAGCGGAGCGGCATAAACATAAGAAGCACCTTTGTCTGCTCGTCTTACTCCGTCTTGATACCACCATAGTTCTATTTTTTCGGATTCCGACACGGAATAGACGGAATCTGCAGCGTGTGTCTGCATAAATGCAAGTGACAGTACACTGTCAAACAAACCTGATAAATTTGACGCATCGCTTGGTAGGGTTTCAAGATATACCTCGTTATCGATAGGCTCGTATGGGTCTGGGATGTCATATTTTGTGTTATGGCTATCCGAGTCCGATGATGTCTCTTTATCTACATAATCGGCCGGATTATCATCTAAAACTTCTTCTTCGTCTTCTCTAATTTCATTGTTTTGCATGTTGCCTGATAGCTGATTATCTTCCGGTATGCCGCTTGGTGGTGGCTCTTCTTGCAAAAGTACGCCATCATTGTCTAATACCGCCGTAACAAGCATGTTAAAAGCAATAGTATCTCCATCTTGTGCAATTGATTCCGCAGGAAAATATCCGGGCGCAAATGATACCGTAATGTTATTCAAATTGCTCGACAGAAATTTTACGCCGCTTGGTATAAGTGCAGAGTAGCTCAGTGCAGTTGCTCCAAATGTAATAGGTACAATATTAATTGTCATCATTAGCACAAGAAGCATTGCTATTATTTTTTTTGAAGTTTCCCAATTTTTAAGCATATTAATCTCCTCATTTGACAGGCATTATATATATAGTTTCCTACTTATTTAATTTAATCCCATTTCGGAAACTGACAGACGTCTATTTTATAGTGGTTATGTCAAATGATTTTTATCCCGACAACGAGTCTGTCCTTGACAATCACCCGCCTTGCGCATAAACTCTTATATGTGACATATTATATAGAAATTGTCATTAAAATTTGCGAACATTTATCTATATAGATGCAAAATATAGGAGGCTTGATGCATGGGTAGAAGAGGCGGTTTTGGCGGGGGAGGTATGCGCGGAGGCGGTGGCCTACGCGGTGGCGGTCTTGGCGGCGGAAGTCGCGGCGGCTTTGGTGTTAGAGGCGGCGGAGGTTTTGGTGTTTCGGGCGGCCGTGGCGGTAGCCTTGGTGGCGGTCTCGGCGGTGGTAGCCTTGGCGGTGGCCGCAATGTAGGCGGCGGGCTTGGCGGCTTTGGCGGTGCGCCACGACGCGGACCCGGCTTTGGTTCCGGGCTTGGCCTTGGTATGGGCCTGGGCTGGGGAATGGGCGGCTTTGGGCGGCGCAGACGCGGCTTTGGTATGGGTATGGGCGGTATGGGTATGGGTGGCATGGGCCGGCGCGGCGGTTGCGGCAGCGGTTGCGGTACTATGATTTTGATAATTGTGGTGTTGCTTATTATCATGGCACTTATCAACAGCTCGGGGCAAAATGCTCCTCGCGGCAATACCGCAGCACCGCCGACACAACAAACCACAACGGTTCGCACTCCCCTTGATGCAGGGGAGGCGAACCCCCTGGGTCCCATATTCACAGATAATATGTCTCCTCGCTGGATTCAAACCCCTACGCGTCTTGCCCCCGGTCTCAACAATTTTTTTCGGGAAACAGGCGTGAGGCCACATCTGTATCTGACAGACCGCATTCCCGGCAGCGAAGGCCTTACAGACCATGCATTATCTAATTTTTTGGAGACACAGCTTCCCCTATATGCAGAAGCGTTATATGAAAGACTCTTTACCGATGAAGCACATTTTCTGTTAGTTTTTTTCGAATATGACTGGGGTGACGACTTTCTATGGTACATGTATGGCGTACCGGGACACCGCGCACGTATAATCATGGACATGGAAGCCATGGACATTCTTACAGGCTATATGCACCATTTTTACGTACAGGATAACCTTTCTAACGAAGAAATGTTCAGTACTGTCTTTGACCGCACGGCCACACGCATAATGCAGCAGCCGACAGATAACCGCATCGTGTGGGTTACGCTTATTCTCATTGGCGGCTTGGCTGCAATAATTATTGTACTGTTCGTATGGTGGGGGCGGCGGACTGCTCAAAAAAATCTTGAAGCAGAGCAGACCGAGCGTATTTTAAACCGACAATTAGATACTTTTGGCACAGACGATGAAGCCACGCGTCGTGCAAAGGAATATGAATAGAAGAAGCGCGTTCGTAAAAAACTCGTCAAACAAAAGACGATTTAATAGGAGGAAAAACCAATGGGAATGTTATCACGTTTTAAAGACATCATCGCGTCAAATGTAAACGCACTGCTTGACAAAGCGGAAGACCCGTCCAAAATGGTGGATCAGTACCTGCGTAACATGACAAACGACCTCGCGGAGGTTAAAAAAGAAACCGCAGGCGTTATGGCAGAAGAAAGCCGCACCCGCCGCCTTGTACAGGAAAACGAAAAAGAAGTAGCCAAGTTTACAGAGCTTGCAAAACGCGCGCTTGTATCCGGCAACGACGACGACGCACGTGTGTTTTTGTCAAAAAAGCATGAACTTGAAGACGTAGGCGCAGGCCTACAAACGGCAGCCGCCGCGGCTCACGAAAACGCGTTAAAAATGCGTCAAATGCACGACAAACTCGTGCGCGACATCAACACTTTAAACGCCCGCCGCAACACGCTAAAGGCAAAAGCATCTGTAGCAAAAACTCAAGAGCGCGTAAACAAGCTGGGCGCGTCGGGCGACAAAGCAATGGGTGCCATGGGCGCGTTTGACCGCATGGAAGATAAAATCAACCGCAGGCTGGACGAAGCGACCGCCCGTGCGGAGCTTGACGCGGCACCAATTGACGCGGCACTGGCACTGGAAGAAAAATACCGCGATATCAATGTAGATTCTTCCGTGGAAGACGACCTTGCGGCATTAAAAGCACAGTTAGGATTGAATTAGTTGGCAAAAAAAATATCAAAGAAAACTGTAAGCAAGCAGGGGAAAGCTAAAGCTGAACTAGCAGGCAAGTTTACCGGCCGTGTTAAAACTGAGTTAACAGGCAAGTTTATCGGCCATGTTAAAGGTTTTGGCTTTGTAACACCACAAGATGGAGGGGCGGATGTTTTCATCCCCCCTCATTTGACGTTTGGGGCGTTGCATGGTGATATGGTAACGTGTAAGATAATCCACGAAGACGATTTGCCAATTAACCCGGACAAACCCAGCCGCACAGGTGCGATAACAGACATTTCCGGCCGCGCCGCCATGGTGGGTGCCTTCTTTTTTGAAGGCGCAAGCGGCTTTGTTCGCCCTGTCGAAACCAAGATACCCTATGTATTTGAAGTCTCGCCCAAGAGCATTACACGCCACGGGCTTGCAGACGGACACCGGGTGGTTTTTTCGGTGAAAGCGAACACCGACCATAGCCGTGACTTGTCGCCCGCGATACAAGTTAATCGCCCATATAACCAAATTATACCCTGCACCATCATTGATGTAATAGGTCATATACACGACCCGGGCGTGGACGTGCTTTGTCTCGTACACCAAGCCAACGTCCCCTACGAATTTTCGGATGAAGTAACCGCACAGGCAAACAATCTACAGGAAGATATAACTCCACAGGAGCTTGAAGGCCGTTTGGATTTACGCGATACTTTGACCTTCACCATAGACGGTGACGACACTAAGGACATTGACGATGCAATTTCCTTCGAGTGGGACGCAAATGGCAATGTGAATCTTGGCGTTCATATTGCCGACGTAACGCATTATGTAGGCGAAAATACTCCGATGGATAAATCCGCGCTGGAGCGTGGGACAAGCATCTACCTTGCCGACCGTGTGATTCCAATGCTACCCCACCGACTGTCAAGCGGCATTTGCTCGCTGTTGCCCGGCGTTGACAGGCTCACTCTAAGCTGCATCATGACCATAAACCCGCAAGGCGAGGTAACCGATTACCATATCACAAATTCGATAATAAACAGCAAAAGACGCTGGACATATAACGAAGTGCAGGAGATATTAGACAATTCGTCCGAAACATCCCCAAACTGGTCCGACATCTTCCACCAAATGAACAGCCTCCGCACCACCCTCCGCCAAAATCGTGATACCAAAGGCGCGCTGGACTTCAACTTATCGGAAACAAAAATACGCGTAAACGCACAAGGCCACCCCATAAGCATAGAAAAATCGATAAGAACCGACTCCACCGCCATAATCGAAGAATTCATGATACTATGCAACGAAACCATAGCCGCACATTTTTTAGAACTCGACAACGGCGGCTTCCCCTTCGTATACCGTACTCACGAACCGCCAACCGCAGACAAATTAACCCGTCTTTCCAACTTTACCGCAGGGCTGGGCTACAAAACTCCCAAAAGCGTAAAAAAACCACTATCCCTACAGCGTCTCCTGTCCAAAACCGCGAACACCCAGGCTGCAGGTGCGATAGCCACGGCAGTCCTCCACAGCCTGCCTCAAGCGCGTTACACCTCGCACACCCCTACCCACTACGGCCTCGCATCAGACGCATACTGCCACTTCACATCCCCTATACGCCGCTATGCAGACCTGCAAATTCACAGAATCATAAAAACATGGCTCACACAACAAACCACCGGCGGATTCCATTCAATCCTCCCCGCCGTATGCGCCCGCTGCTCCTCCACAGAACGCACAGCGGAATCCCTCGAGCGTGAAGTAGAACAGCTAAAAAAAGTACAATTCATATCCACCGAAGAAAACAAAGTTTTCGACGCAACAGTAAGCGGAGTAACCGCATGGGGCATATACGCAATGCTCGATAACACCATAGAAGGTCTAATCCCCTTCGAAAACCTACGTCGCCACGGCTTCACTTTCAACAAAGAAAACTTAACCTACACAACCGGAGCAAAAAAACCCAACTTCGCACCCCTAAAAAAGAAACGCCACAAGCTAAAAAACACAAAAAAAATCGCCCCTCAAAAAGCCGAAACATTACGCCACGGTACACCAATAGCCGTGCGCTTGATTTCCACTAACGAGGACGAACGTAAGATAGTGTTTTATTTGGAACAACACCGCAACACGTAAGCTGGCGGCACATTGCGCACTTCTCGCGTAATTTCAACATTGTCAAAAAACTGTTCTATAAATCCTTTCTTGAAAAGTGTGTACTGGAATGTAACAAAACACCCACAGGGGCGCAGCCAGCTTCGCGCCTCTTTTAGTATCCCCTCGCCTACTTCCGCAGACAGGCTTGTAAACGGCAGCCCGGAAATAATCACATCCGCAAACTCGAACCCGTGCCTCCGGATATGCTTACCAATACTCACTGCCGATTCGTTCAAAATATACAGGTTTTCTTCCTCCGCGAATTTTTCGGCAAGCTCTAAACAAAAGGCTTTGTTCATCTCAAAAACTATAACCACTGCCCCAAGCGGGCGCATTTGCAATATTTTTTCCGTAAAAACCCCCGTACCTGCGCCAAACTCGACAACACACCGCGCTCCCGCAAAGTCTATCCCCTCAACCATTTTATCCGCCAGATACTTCGAACTGGGCAGCACCGCACCCACAGCCCGTGGGCGAAACATATACTGCCGCAAAAACGAAAACCTGTTCATTTCGCATCATTCCTTCCAAGGACTCCATTTTATGGCTTATCCCAATCTGCGTCAAGCATATATCTAAACTCCGTAACTTATACCGCAGTTCGCATGATAAAATCGAAAGTCGCTGTAAAAAAGCCACGCGTTAGAGTTCTTATTACCGCATATGAAAGTTGACAATCTATCCGGCGTATAATATATTTAGCATCCACCGACGCACAATATATTCCCAATTCAGTTGGTTACTGTGGGTAACCAACTGAATTATAATGAAAGGGCGTGTCCCAAATGCAAAAAACCAATGAGCAAATTGCATTGCGCACAGCATCACACAGTATTATCGTCAACATATTGCTAAGTGCGTTCAAATTATTTGCAGGGATATTTGCCAACTCCGCCGCTATGATTGCCGACGCAATTCACTCCATTACGGATTTGGTCAGCACTGTTATTGTAATAATAGGCGTAAAATTGGCAGGAAAAAAGCCCGATGAAGAGCATCAGTACGGGCATGAAAGGTTCGAATGTGTTGCTACGCTACTGGTGGCGGCACTTATTTTTGTAATTGGCGCAGGCATTGGATGGACGGGCTTGCAGGCTATTTTAGCGCGGGATTTTGACGGGCTTACCATACCCGGAATGCTGGCGTTAGTGGCTGCCGTTGTTTCTATTATAGTAAAGGAAGGCCTGTACTGGTATGTGCGCGCCACAGCAAAAAAAATTGACAGCGGCGCGCTTATGGCAGATGCCATACATAGCCGTGCAGACGGACTTTCTTCCATCGGCAGCCTTATAGGAATTGGCGGAGCCATGCTTGGCTTCCCGGTTATGGACTCGCTGGCGGCACTTGTTATTTGTATCTTCATATTAAAGACAGCAATTGAAATCACGCTGGACGCTATCGGAAAAATGACGGACAGAGCCTGTGACAAAGAAACTTCCGCCGCAATGCGTGAGATAATTCTTGCACAGGAAAATGTTCAAGGAATTGACAGGCTGCGCACTCGTACATTCGGCAATAAAATTTATGTGGACGTGGACATTTGCGTACAGGGCACAATTACGCTAAACGAGGCGCATACCATATCGGAAGTTGTGCATGACGCAATTGAGCGGGAGTTCCCTAAAGTGAAGCACTGCATGGTGCATGTTAACCCTGCACCCTCCGCTCCAGCACCTCATTCAAAACTGCCATAATAAGTACAAAACTGATTGTAACCGGGAACAATAACTCAAGCGAAATATTGCCCATAACTTCCCCTACTCCCGTAGACAGCACCGCAATACCTATCCCCAGCGCGGCAAATTTATAACCCACCAACTTAGTAACAGACCCCGCGGCAAAACGTCTTGGCGTATCCGCAACACTGCACGGGACAATAGGGCCAAGCCCCAGACCAACCAAAGCCATACCAATAATACTTGACGTAAATATAAGGCTAACCATGCCCGCCAAGGCAACGACCATCGATACGCGAATAAGCGTCATGTTGCTAAGCTTACCAAAAATACCAATTGCCAAACGGCTTAACATAATCGACCCATAATAAACCGCTGGAAACAATCCCGCTGCCGCCGCATACACCCCGCGTGACTCCATCATAAGGCTTACAACCCAAAAACCCATGGCGTATTCCGCACCGCCGTGGAAGAAGAATATCGCAACCTCCATAAATTCGTTGGTACGTCCTGTCAAGGTTTTCCCCTTGACAACCGCGTCCGATGAATCTTTGGGGGTTGCTTCACTTTTACGATTCCACAGCCCGTTTAGCAAAGATATAAAAACGATAACAGCAATCGCACCCGCAAGCGTGCTAATTGTAAGATAGCCTGTGCGCCACGTAAAATCGCGGGAAACTACCATGCGTGTCATTATAATTGGGCTAACCATTGCCCCAAGTCCCCAAAAGCAGTGCAACAGGTTCATTATCTTGTTGGAAAAGTGCTTGGCTACATAAGAGTTCATGCTGGAATCTAAGAAGCCCATGCTTATGCCCACGACTGCAACAAAGCCGGTAAACACAGCAAAATTTGGTGCAATAACATATCCCGACATACCAAGTGCAATACCTACCAGGCCAATCACACCTGCTATTTCTTCTTTTATATAACGCGTGATGCGCCCCAATTGACTGCTGGCCAGTGCATAGAAAATGGAATGCGTAATAAATATCACACTCGCCTGTTCAAGCGGCAGTCCCATTTCGTAACGAATTGCAGGCCACGCAACGCTTAGCGCGCCGTCCGGCAGCCCCAACACGAAAAAACCTGTAAAGATTAGACCCAGCAGTATATATGTGCGTTTTTGTGATTGCATAACAGCAAGTCTCCCTTTGATGGATGATTGTGATAGTATGGGAGTAATCTTGGAATTTGTCAAATAGGCTTCTTTCAAAATCAAAGCGGAAACGCTAACGCGCTTTTGGGAGGTTCCTACTAGTCAACCAAACCACATCCCACAGTGGTCAAGAAAAAAATGTTAGTGTATAATACGCACTAACACTAACACTAAGGAGCATTTAACATGAACTACAAGCAATCCCTATCCGAAATACTGGCAGCCCACACAGGCCTGCCTACAGAAGAACTCATTGGCTCAATAGAAACCCCGCAAGACCAAAAAATGGGACACTTAGCATTCCCCTGTTTCAGACTGGCGAAGGAACTAAAAAAAGCACCCCCTGCAATAGCGGCAGACATCGCGGCTAAAATTTTGGAAAACCGCCCCGCATGGCTGGCAGACGCAAAAGCAACAGGCCCATATGTAAACTGCTTTTTCGACCGCGCTGCTTTTGCAAAAAACGTACTCCACTCGTTATTACAGGCAGGCGACAGCTATGGCGCAAACAACCAAGGCAAGGGTAAAAATGTATGCATGGATTATTCTTCGCCCAATATAGCCAAGCCATTTCACGTGGGGCATCTGGGGTCTACCATTATCGGGCTGTCCCTTGATAAAATCTACCGCTTCCTGGGCTACAACGTAACTGCAATCAACTATATCGGCGACTGGGGAACACAATTCGGCAAGGTAATAACCGCGTATTTGAAATGGGGCTGCAAAGAGGATATCGAAAAAGCTGGCATAGACGGTCTGGTGGCACTATACGTACGCTTCCATGAAGAGGCGGATAAAGACGCTACCCTAAACGACGAAGCCCGCGCATGGGTAGTGCGGCTGCAAGACGGCGACGAGGAAGGTCTGTCACTATGGCGTTGGTTCGTGGATATCAGCCTGCGAGATTTTAAACGAATGTACGCCCGCCTTGGCATTAACTTCGACCACTATCGCGGCGAAAGCTACTACAACGACAAAATGGATGCCGCAGTAGAACTTATCCGGCAAAAAGGGCTACTGCAGACAAGCGACGGCGCGCAAATAGTAGACCTCGAGGAGTATAACATGCCTGCCTGTCTGATACTGCGCAGCGACGGCGGCACCCTGTACCCCACCCGCGACATAGCCGCCGCCATAGACCGCTCCGAAAGCTTTTCCTTCGACAAATCCCTGTATATCACGGGACAGGAGCAGATTTTGCACTTCGCGCAATTCTTCAAGGTGCTGGAGCTAATGGGCTTCCCGTGGGCGAAGGGGCTTGTGCATATCCCCTACGGCATGTTCCGTTTCGAGGGCGGTAAAATGTCCTCCCGCCGCGGCGATGTAATTAAAATGGAAGAGTTGCTGGATGAAGCCGTAGCAAAAACCCGCGCCATAATAGAAGAAAAAAACCCCACTCTGGCAGACAAAGACATCGTTGCCGAGCAAGTTGGCATAGGTGCGCTAATGTTTAACAAGTTGTACACCAACCGCATAAAAGACACGGTATTCAACTGGGAATTGATGCTTAACTTTGACGGAGAAACAGGGCCGTATGTGCAGTATGCACATGCCCGGGCTTGCAGTGTACTTGAGAAGGGCGGCTATAATGCGTCGCACGACTTAGTTTTCGACCCCACGCTTTTGGCAGACGACGAGGCCTTTGACGTACTGCGCATCATATACGATTTCCCGGCCAAAATAGAAGACGCCGCCGCCAAGTACGAGCCGTTTATGATAGCACGGCAGTTAGTGGCGTTGGCGCAAGCGTTTAATGCGTTTTATCATCATCATGTTGTACTGGTGGAAGACGAGTCAGTGCGACAGGCAAGGCTTACGCTTGTGGCCGCGGTAAAAACTCAGCTCAAAATCGGGCTTGGGCTGCTTGGGATATCCGCGCCTACAGCTATGTAGCATTCTCTTTTGCATAATTAAACCCAACGTCATTCCGCATCAAGTGCGAAATGACGTTGGGTTTTTATTTAATAGACTTCTCCGGAAACTCATTCAAACGTACGAAAATGCTCCCTGATTCCGGAACATTTTCGTACGCTACTAACGATTTCCGGAGAAGTCTAATGAACTGGACTATTCACAGATGGCTCCGGTTCTGCTACACCCAACAACTCCTCCGTATTTGAAGGAAATTCTGGTTCTACTACGGACAGCACATCTCCTGCTTCCGCAGGAACCCCGGACTCCGCCAAGGTCAACTCACCATCTTCATCGTCAGGCAACTCCGGCATTTCCGGAAGCGTCAAGTCCGAAGTCTTCGCAAGCAATTCATCAATATTTTTTAGCCCGTAGAAAATCAAAAACTCCTCCGACGTACCAAACAATATTGGCCTTCCCGGAGCGTCCAGCCTTCCCAGTTCCGTTACCAAGCCGTATTCCACCAACCTGTTTACGGCGTGGTCGGAGTTTACGCCGCGGATTTCTTCTATCGCGCCTTTGGTTACGGGCTGCTTGAATGCGATGATGGCCAAAGTTTCACGTGCAGACTGGGAAAAAGTACTGCGTGGCTTTTTTTGTAAAAGCTGCTGCACCTGTGGATAGTAGGCCGGGTTAGTGCATAGGCGATACGCGCCGTCAATTTCCTGCAACAGGATACCTGCTTGCTCTTCGGCGTAAGATTCTGCCATATGGGTTAGCAGGTTGCGTGTCAGAGGAATGTCGCAGCCCAGCACTTCCGCAAGTTTTTCCAACGGGACACTTTCGGGACTGGCGAACAGCATTGCTTCCAGGGTTTTTTCGCGTTCGGATATCATTCGAGGCATGACGAAGCCCTTTCTTGTTCAACTTTATTGTATGTAAAATGGGGTTAAAATTTATTTACACTTTCAACTGGTGAGTGACACTCACCAGTTGAAAAAATAAATTCGTTAAAGCGGGCGAATATTATCCCTACATACTACAGATTCGTAAACATTGAGGCGTAGTGAACGTTTCCTGCACTACTACATCTAGTGCGAGTATTTCCCGCGCTGGGCGCGCCGATTTTTGTACATATTTTGCAGTTCAAGTTTTATTTTGTCGGCGATAAGGTATTTATCTTCATCTCCCGCGCCTTCTTCTTTTTCTACGGAACTTAATACGGCCACTGCCGCTGTGGCATAGTCTTCGCCAATGGACTTGATATATAAATACGACATACCTGCTCCCAGCAGCGGCAACGCCATAGCAGGAGCCATTACAACACCCGCAAGAAGATTATTAAATATCTCCGATCCAAATCTTGTATCGGTGGAGATTCCAAATATTTTATTCAATTGCACAATCATTTTAACGCATAGTCCGTGAACCAAGGGTACAGATACAAAAGGCACAAAACTGATAGCTGCCGCCTGCTTTGAATTGGCGGCGATACAATCGTTTGCTGCTTCCATTACCGCTTCCATTCTCGAATCCATTAATCATCATCCATTCAAGCGAAATAACCACCCCGCCGCCGTTGGCGACACCCCTCCTTGGAGGGGGAATTCGCGAACCTATGCTGCGCGAGGGATAACTTCCACATCCGAAAAAGAATCCGGCTGTGTGGCAGATATCATCCCTTGACGAATCATCTCCAAAAGTGCCAAGAACGTCACGACTTTCTCGTTCTTGCTGCGACATTCCAAAAACAGCCCCCGCAAACTTGCCCGGCCACTCATCGTCAAAACCTGGCGTATATGCACTACCTTTTCCGTAATGGTAAATCTATCACGAGGCAGCTTGCCAAAGCCCACGCGCACCTTATCGCGGCGGTCTTCTTTGCGGCTCATTATTTCTGTAAAAATTTCCACTAATTGCGCCACGCTGGTTATATCTGTTGGAGTTTGAGACTTAGCATCTTGCTTAAACTCCCGCAAAAGCGGTAAGTCACCCTTGCCCGTTACACGTTCGCCCGTGGGTGTTAGCGCGTGAAGCTCCTCTGCTATAGCTTGCGCGCGATTGTATGCAATTAGCTTTTGCACCAACGCTTCACGGGGGTCAATTCCATCGCCTTCTGCGTCCAGTTTTGGCCGGGGCAGCAACATTCGGGATTTTATCTCCAGCAAAGTGGCCGCCATTACAAGAAATTCGCTAAGCCGTCCCATATCTGCGGGCAGGTTAGCCACTTCTTGCAGATATTGGTCTGTTAGAGTTGCTATGGGGATATCGTAGATATCTATCTCATGCCGCCGGATTAGCGTAAGCAGCAAATCCAGCGGCCCTTCGTATGCTTCCAGTTTTACATCCATTGCTAACTCCGCACCTCGGCTCCGTACTTTTTCTGCAAATTATCCAGTATCGCGTCAAGGTTCTTCTGTATCTCAGGCAGCGTCAATGTCCTGTCATTCGCGCGGAATTTTAACGAATACGCCATAGACTTGTACCCGTCGCCAACCTGCGCGCCTTCATATACGTCAAACAGCTTTACTTCCGTTAGGAGCTGCCCGCCTTTTTCCTTTATTGCCGCCTCTAGGTCGGCAGCGGGTATTTCCTTGCGCACTTTGAACGCAAAGTCTCGCGCCATTGGCGGATACACCGGTGGGTTGGTAAATTTAAACTTGTACGCATCGGCGATGTTGTGCAGGGCGTTTACGTCAAGTACGGCAACGTATACCCGCGTGCCTATATCGTAATTCTTGGCAACAGCGGGATGGATTTCGCCTAAAATACCCGCAAGGGTAGGATTGTCACGTGGGTTGGCACTTGTCTTAACATAGACTGCCGCAGTGCGCCCCGGGTGCATAAAATGGAAGCCTGCATGAGGCTGAAATACCAGAGGCCGGTTAGTAATTGTGGACAACAGCGTCTCCACATCACCCTTTATGGACAAGTAATCCACGCCATCTCCATAGGTCGCAAATGTCAACCACGGAGATTGGGCATATACGTCGGCCATAGGGTCGTGATGGCTTTCGTCGCCGCAGCCGCAAGTGGGGAGTTTCTTGTAGGTGTACGTAATCTCGAAAAGAGCGGCGTTCTCGTTGCCCTTGTTATGGTTGCGTGACATGCTCTCAAGCATACCGCCGAAAGGCGGAAAAGTACGCATTATGCTAAAATCTTCGCCCAACGGGTTTTTCAGGCAAAGGGCGTTGCGCATCATATGTCCCTGCGGGATATTCAACTTGTCGAATACCTTTGGACTTTCGAACGGATATGTCAACGCTTCATTGTAGCCGAGTGATGTCATTGCGCGTTTGATTTGGTCTGTGCGGCGGCGGCGCGGGTTTTTGCCTGCCTTGTTATCATAAAGCCCCTGGCCGCTTAACGCCTGCGTATACCGCGACGGGATATTGTTTAGCCCATAGAAACGTCCTACTTCTTCCGCAATGTCTGCCTCGCCCATGATATCTGCGCGGAAAGTGGGCAGAACTGCCTCCATGTGGTTGCCACGGTCGTGGGTTGTTATACCTACTCGGGAGAGATATTCGCAAATTTCGGCCACGCCAAGTTCCGATGTTTCGATGCCAAGCAGGGCGCATACTCCGCAGGGCTTGAAGCTAATTGTACGCTCTACACGAGGGGTTGGGTACGCATCCACCATACCCGGCACAACGTCGCCGCATTTCAACAATTGCACAAGCTCCATTGCGCGGTTTACGCTAAGCTCTGCCTGATTTGGGTCCTGTCCTTTCTCGTAGCGGGCGGAAGCGTCTGTACGCATTCCAAGTGCTCGGGATGTTTGACGAATGTTGGCAGAATCGAAGTTTGCGGATTCGAATAATATTGTCGTGGTATCATCCAAAATTTTAGAATTTTCGCCGCCCATTATGCCTGCAATGCCTATTGGTTTTTCGTGGTCGGCTATCAGTAGGGTACTGTCGGTTAAAACGCGTTCTTCGCCGTCCAGCGTAGTAAATTTCTCGCCCTCGGCAGCGGTGCGCACTACTATGCCGTGCTTGTCATCTTTCACGGCCACGGTGGAAATATCAAAAGCGTGCAAGGGCTGGCCATATTCCAGCATCACGTAGTTGGTGATATCTACGATATTATTTATCGGTCTTATCCCCGCGGTAGAAAGGCGGCGGCGCAGCCATTGCGGCGACGGACCTACTTTAACGTTCTTCACCACACGGGCGATATAGCGCGGGCAGCGAATGGGGTCTTCTATTTCTACGGTTACAAGGTCGGCGGCGTTGCCTGTGCCAGTTTCCTTTGTTACCGACTCGTACATAGCGGATTTATCAGAAACATTGCCAAAGGCGTTCTTTATCGTGTCCATAGCAACGGAAATCCACAAATTTTGCGGGGTGAATGTCATGCCGTACACGGCGGCGGCTTCCCGTGCCATGCCCACTATCGAATTGGTATCCGGACGGTTAGCCAAAATATCGAAGTCCACTACCTCTTCGCACAGTTGCATAATGGGACGGACGTCTACGCCCAATGGATGTTCACCCGGGAACACATAAATACCTTCTGCCACGGCTTCAGGGAAGTCTGCAGTGGTGTAACCCAGCTCGTCTATGCTGCACAGCATTCCGCAGGACTCCAGGCCACGCATTTTGCCTTTTTTTATCTTCAGCCCGTTGGCCAAGGTCGAACCATGCACTGCCACGGGTATAAAGTCACCAACCTTTAAATTATCCGCGCCGGTGATAATTTGTAACACTTCAGTACCGATGTCTGCTTGCGTTACCCAAAGCTTGTCCGCGTCAGGATGCTTCTCCAACGAGACTATTTTGCCTACCACCACGCCGGTTATGTCGTGGCCAAGCTGGGTCAGGCTTTCTACTGCGTTGCCCGCGTCTGTCATTTTTGCAAGCAAAGCGGGGGTTTTGTCTTCTGTTTGGGCTATGCTCTTTAGCCACGATAGGGGCATGTTCATGGTATCACCATTCCGTTTCTGTCGTATTATGCACATGTGCTATGTATTAAGATTATATCAATTACCGGTGTCATTAACAAGCCACTCTCATGCATACGATAGTAGTAATATTATAACTTGCTCCGATACATGCGGGCAGGTTTGTTTTGGAGGTATGCAAATGTCTTATTCACGTTTTTTTATGCCGCTTTTGCAAGAGGCGAAGGGTTACGAATTTAAAGGAAGAACACCTGCGGGACGCTGCATTGTAGAAGAACGCGGCGGCATGGGGAAGATTTCCCTATGGGTGCAGGACTTGAAAGACCAGACGAAGTACGGCGTATACTTGGTATTTGCCGACGGGCGGCAGCATGCGGGTGTACATATGGGGCTGCTGGACGTTAATGCAAGCGGCAAAGCCGAGCTCAAACGAGATATTGCGCCTGGGGAATTACATATGTATGCGCTAGATGAAATGGTAGCTGTGGCGGTTATCGCCACAAACGCTTCTGGGATAGTTAGTCCATTGTGCGGATACAAAAACCAACAGATGTCTTGGCGGCATAGTTTTTTTGTGAAGGAGAAAGAGCAGGAAAGACCTGTGTTGGAAACGCCTCCGCCCGTGGTGACGAGGCCGGCAGACCCGGCAGACATTGAAGAACTACCTGTGATGGAAATGCCGCTGATTGACTTGGTGAAAGAGCCGGAAGATCTAACGCGTATACGGGACGTTCATCCTGTTGTGCAAGCACAGGCACGTATCCCGGAACCTCCGATGCAGGCTACTGTCCCGCCGGTTGAATTACCGTCGCAACCGGTGAAAAGCCCACCGGCGGCGGAAAGGCCGCAGATGTTGGAACAACCGCCGCGCATACCAGAATTCGAAGTTGCGCCGGAAGAGTCGACGCATTCATTGAAAGAATCTGCGGAAAGCCCGCCGATGGCAAGGAGACCGCAGGTTTCGACTCCCCCGCCGCCGCCGGAACCGCCGCCGGAAGAATTCACCCAAGACCCGCCGCCGCCCGGGCCGCCACGTGCTACACGGCCACCGGATGCTACAGCAACCCGTCCCGGTCAATCCATGCGACCACCATCACCAACCCAATCACGAGAAAGCACAATTCAGTTGCTGGAGGCTATCTTTAACGCGAACATATCCATTGAGCCTTTCGCAAGACAAAACCGCCCCGTAAAATGGGTGAGGTGCAATCAATTTGAGCAAATGCCACTGCCCGGCAACCGCCCTAATCTTGCAAACGAGCAGTTTATGCTTGACTCTTGGGCAAGCTACGAGCATTTTATTGTGGGGATAACTACAGAAGGGGAGCCGCTACAGTATATCATTGGTGTGGCGGGCGTTTACACACCGGAGGATAAACGGACTGCAATGCAGCTTGGATTTGCGCAGTTTAAAGGCGTAAAAAAAGACCCAACCCGCGTGGGAGATGATGGGTATTGGTTGATGTTTGTTGATTTTTAGAGAATTCTTATATGTACCCAACGGTGGTCTATGGCCGCTCGTTGGGTGTTGCTCATAAACAGAAGAAAATCCAACTGGTGACTCACAGTCACCAGTTGGATATAAAAATTCTACTGCTTATTTACATTCATCCAGCTTTTAAGCTCATGCACGGCTTCTTCCGTGGGTATGCCTATCCCTGTTTTTGGTTCCCGTACGGTGTTGTCAAATGCGGGAACGTTCTGAAATTCCGTACTCTCGGGAATGTCTTGCTGCTTTTTAGATGTTACGCCCATGTTGGTCACCTCTGTTTGTGATATTTTTTGTAGTATTCGCGCAAATGGAGTATAATATTCCTATAACATCAAGCAAGGAGCATACTTCATGGGTATTATCAAATTGCGGGAGCGCGAGTCATGACGCTGGGGTTAGCATCATGCATTATTTTTGTTACGGTAATTGCTGTGCTTATTATCCACAGGCGGCTTATAACGCGGCGCGGCAGAGTGGAAGACACGCTGGCAATACTTGACGATATGCTGCGCGATAGGCTGGAAGAGCTATGCGTAAGCACTAAAACCGAAGCAAACTTTCTCGATGCCCTGCAAGTTGCCGATATCGACCATATAATAAATAAGTGGCCAAAAGTGCAAAAAATTTCCCCCGACGCAAGCACGGAGGAAATTTTGGCAGTTGTGGGCGAGTATAATACCCATGTTAGAGCGTACAACGCTTACATCGCTACACCCCGTGGCAGGACGATTGCATTTATGGTAGGTCTTGACCAATGCGAAGAGATTTGTCTTGGAGAATTGCCGGTTAACAAGGATGATACAGTGGCTGATGATATTCTGTGAAGCACCTTTGTCCAACTTTTGCATAGATTGTACTATACATTGCGAAAGGAGGGCATAAAATGAGAGGAAACTGTTTCGAAGGCTGCATCCACTACGGCACCCAGTTTGAACGCCGTGAAGAAAGAAGGGAAGAAAGACGCGAGTTCCCGCCGCTATATTCGCGGTTGCGCCGTCATTCTGTGAGGTATTGGTAGGAATACTGCCAGTAGCACTAGAAGGTGAACTTCCTTCCCGTGCATGATATATAGTCAATTGAACCCAAAACCGTCCATCGTAGCTTGCAATTTTCCAGCACTCCTACGTTGCATCAAACCTTGCGCACACGTTGGTGCGCGGCGGTTCGCTGCGCCTTGGATTGCAGAAAAATTACTGCGCCACAATGGACGGTTTTAGATTCAATTGACTATAGTATTAATTAGCAAAAATAAGGCGACACTCTTGGGAGATATGAATCTTCGGGGAGAGTCGCTTTTTATGAAAAGAATTATCATCGTGCTACCTGTCGTTTTTATTTTAACCGCCTGCATAACGGAAGAACGCACGCCTATTGAGGGCAATATGCCAACGCGCCGCGCCGCAATAGTGGAAGTTGACGCCGCAGCAGATGAACCCATACCTATACCCGTTGCTGTTTTGCACAAAACGGCAAACATAAACCGCGGAATATACGAGCCGACGGAGGGTATTTACTTAGGAGCGTGGCTGGCACCGCATTATAATCTGCGCGATTTTTCTGAAGATGCGGGTCGGAGCCACGCCGTTTTTGTCCACGAAATGGACCTCGACGGTGAGATTCCGATAAACTGGGTCTTACAATGCATTGCCTCCCTTGCAATGCCTCTACTTGTTGTGCATCCGCCTGTGGCGCAGGATTACGACATCCCTATAGGTAACTACATTGCCTACTTGGCGCAGCGTGTAGGCGCGTTTAACCTGCCGATGTTTGTGGCATTTTACCCGCCGGGGCATGGTATGGGTGCGCCAGAATATGCGGTGCTGTTTAGGCAGGCGCGCGCGCTGTTTTTGCAGCACGCTCCGCAGGTGGCGTTTGTTTGGGTCGCGCCCAGTGTGGAGTCTACCCACCGCAACCCGTTTTTTCCGGGAAGTGACGCGGTGGATTGGATAGCGGTTTCGCTGTTTGCAGGACGGAACGCGTATGGATTTTCTACAGATGTTATAGAAGCATTCGAGCCTTTTTATCGTAATTTTGAAAGCTTGCACCCCATTATGATACTGCCCCTTGGGGTTAGTCATTTTTCGCGGTACGACCATGCATATCACATTCCCGAGGCCGCGGCGGAAATTTTGAGAATTTACCGCGAATTGGCGAGTTTCCCACGTGTGGGGCTTGTTGCCTATGGCGATATTTTTGGCATTGCGCAAACCATAGGGGACGACTTTTCCATTACATTGGAAGACGGGTTGATGCAGGCGTACAGAGATGCTGTTGCAAACGAGCATTTTATAGCCACGCCAACTACTACGCAGGGAAATGCGGGATGGGTGCGGTCGGAGTTTATTGGATACTATTACGACGGACGTATATATATAGACGTGCGCACATTGGCAGAGCGAGATATTACCGTGCCGCGTGTGACAGTTGAAATAGAGGAAGAGACTTTTGTAGACGCGCAATTGTTGACAGAAGTACAGTTTTGTGAGATACGGGGGGTTGTGACGTTAGAGTAGACTTATTGCAAAGCCCGCTTCTTAAGAAAGTGATAGACGCACATGCCATTTGATGTTATACTTTGCCAAATTCCAATGCGGAGTTAACAAGGAGGCACAACATGATAAATCATTTGGTAGTAGACAGCGGCTGCGACATTAGCCGAGAGCGTATCGAGGGAGAAAATTGCAAGCTGACCCACATTCCGCTAAACATGCAAATAGAAGACAAGGTGTATCTTGACGACGAAAGTTTTAATCAAGACGAATACCTTGCCCATATGGAGGCAAGTGCTATTGCGGTAAAAACTTCCGCCCCGTCGCCAGAGTTATTTGTAGAGCAGTATAAGCATGGTGACAATATCTTTGTTGTCACATTGTCCAGCAAGCTAAGTGCCACGTATCAGAGTGCCATGACCGCAAAGGATATGTATCTTGAAGATTATGGTAAGAAATTCATCCATATTTTTGACAGTTTGTCTGCCGCCATTGGTGAAGGCGTTATCGCGCTAAAAATTTCCGAATTGGCAAAGACAGGAATTAGCACGACGGAGCTTGTGGAACAAGTTAACCAGTTTATCAAAGGCATGAACACATATTTTATACTGGACAAATTTGATAATTTGGTAAAAACCGGGCGTGTGAAGCCATACATTGCCACTATAGCGTCGTTTTTGAACATAAAGCCAATCTGCGGAGCAGAGAACGGCGAAATAAAAATGCTGGATAAGGGCCGCGGGTATGACAAGGCACTTGCTAAAATGATAAACATAATAAGGGAAAACACACCGGATATCGAAAGTCGCGTTATTGGTATAACCCACGTAAAGGCATATGAAAAGGCCGTGGAACTGAAGAACGAGCTGCTTAAGCATTTTAAACCAAAGGATATTGTTATCGAGGAATGCCGCGGAATTACCACTACTTATGCCAATAAAGGCGGGGTTATTATTGCACTGTAGCAACTGATTATAGAACACATAAAAATTGGACGCTTGAACGCACCGGGTCAAATCCCGATGCGCACAAGCGTCCAATATATTTGCTCAAAAATCAGTCCTGCCGCAGCCCAAGCCGGCAAGTAATCAAATCGTACAACCCCACGCACATGAAAGCGCGTATGACTGTAATCCCACGGGCATATGTCGACGCGTTTCAGCAAACTGCCTGTTATAAATTCGCCAAGCAATATAAGCGACGCATAGATTATCCCTCGCAGCAAAAAATTCAGCCCGGCGGTAAAGCGAAACAGCGGCTCAAGTATCACCACCATGCCGTAAATGGGAAACATCCACAGGCTGGTGTTGGAACTCAGACGAAAATTTTTGTTAACCAGCGAGCAAAGTCCCGTCCAAAAAATTTCCATAAGGCAGCCAATCGCGCCGTAGATAATAAATCGTGTAATCATGAGGGTAGTTTACCCGATTTTGTGTTAGGTATACGTATTACTTCCGACTATTCAACCAAGCTGTAACCGCGTCCGCTACGGCTTTTACATTTTCAGAATCAAACGGTGTGGGCATACCTGCGTCTTCTATAAGCTCTACAAATGTCTTTGTGCCACCAAAGTCTACCAACCGCCTGTATTTCTCCCACGCAGTTTTGGGAGATTTTTGGTTTTCTGCCCAGAAGCAGAGTGCCATTATTTGCGCAAGGCAGTAGTCGATATAATAGAATGGGTCTGTGTAAATGTGCAGCTGGTTTTGCCAGCGGCGGCCTTCGCCATGGAATGGTGTGTCCGTTAGGTCAAGCCATGGGCGGTATTTTGCTTCTAACTCCAGCCAATATTCGTTTCGCTGTGCGGGGGTCATTTTGGGGTTTTCGTATATGTGATGCTGGAATTCGTCTACCATTACACCGTATGGCAGGAATGTTAATGCGCTGGACAGGTGGGTGTCGTAGTATTTCTCCGTCTGCCCGCCAAAAAAGCCTTCCATCCACGGCCATGTGAAAAATTCCATTGCCATCGAATGTATTTCGGCTGTTTCATTAGAGCCGTGCTGCAATGCCGACGGGAAAATGTCCATCACCATGTTAAACGCAAACGCATGACCGACTTCATGAGTTAAGACATCCACATCTCCGGATGTTCCGTTAAAATTGGCGAAAATAAAAGGCGATTTGTACTTGGGAATCGTGGAGCAATATCCGCCGCTGCTTTTTCCCGGACGGGTTAGAACATCGACGAGCTCGTTCTCCAGCATGAAATCCATGAACGTACCCGTCTCGTTGGACAGTTCGTGGTACATTTTTTTTGCATGAGCGAGAATATCGTCAGGGGTGCCTTTCGGCGTTGCGTTACCGTCCGGATAGTTAAAGTCCTGGTCGTATGCTTTTATTGTGGTAACGCCTATGCGGGCGGCTTGCTCTTTTTTTAGCGCGGTAACTATTGGGACAATGTACTTTGCCACGCCCGCGCGAAATTCCGCTACCATGTTCTTGTCGTAGCAGTTGCGCTGCATTCGGTAGTAGCCGAGTTCTACAAAGTTTTCATATCCCAGCTTTTGCGCAATGGCTGTGCGTACTTTTACCAGTTTGTCAAAAATTTCGTCAAACTGCGGCGCGTTTACCAAAAACCAATTTGACGAAGCTTCTTGCGCGGCTTTGCGGATGCTGCGGTCTGGGTTCTCGTAGTATGGCTGGAATTCTTCGAGAGTCAGGACTTTCCCGTCGAAGTCGATTTGTGCAGATGCTTTCAGCTTATCGTACTCCGTGCTTAGAGCGTTTTCTTCTTGCAAAAGCGGCACTATTTCCGGTTTGAAAGTTTTAAGCTCTATCTCTGCATTGGTGAAAAGCAGCGAACCCCACTTGCTTTCGAGTTCTTTTCTGAAAGGCGAAGCAAGAAGTGCTGCGGTAAATTCTTGGACAATCTCTTCCAGCAATGGTTCGGTCATGTCCCAGTACTCTTGCTCTTGGTCGTAAAACTCGTCGTTGGTGTCCAAGGAATTTCTGATGGCCGCCAATGTAACTGTGGTATCGTAGTCTGCGTAGTAGTCGTCGTACTCTTTGTAGACTGCCAGAGCTTCTTCTGCGGTGGCTGCTGCATTAAAACGGCCCAGCAGAACTTGGAAGTTTGATTGCAGCTGTTCGAAATCAGGCCGTGTGTACGGCATTTGTGAAAATTTCATAAGTTAAATTCTCCTTCGTTGGTAGAACAAATGTTAACAAACGTCGTCATTAGGGTTGTATCGAAATTGGAATTGGCGAGCGAAAATTCTCCCTGATTCTGCAAAATTTTCGCTCGCTTACATTAATTTCGATACTATAGTATTTTAACTTAGTAATGGACACATTGTGTCCGTTGCTAAGTTGAAATACTTTCCGAAATTCAGCGGTTTGTGTTGTAGCTTGCGTAAATGGTTTTAAAGTTAAACCGCTATACTCTATTGCGAAACGCGAAGCGACGAAGTAACCCGGTAAATGTCGTACTCCCTTTTGTTCTTGCCAAATTTAAAACTATTTGGTAATATCATAGCACAGATAGCTTCTAAAAACCAGTTTGCGTAAAATTGATGTTAGAGTTTTTAGAAATTGCTTTAGAGATTGGAGTTGGAAAAATGAACGACTTTTCTTGCTAATAATTCATAGCATGGCAAAAGCTATGGCGGCGTACCGCCTGTTTTGTCGTGTGAAACGCAAGAAAGTTGCTGATTTTTTCATCTCACAAATATATTAGAGTACCGTCCTTACTGTAGGGACGGTTAATGACCGGTGTGTATTTTGCATGACGGTTGCCCTTACCTGATTATATTTACGAGCCGCGAGATTAGTCTTTCTTGCGGCTTTATTCATTGTCCGCTCGTTCTACCAACCGCACTTTGTTTACGTATTCAGTTGCCTAGTGTCACTAGGCAACTGAAAATTAAGCTCGGTAAAGCGGGCGAATACTATTCGCCTCGACATGCTATAAATTCGCAAAGGTGCATATTCGTTAGCAGGAACACGCCCTGGCAAAAAGGAGGATACTATGTCTCAAATAAGCATCACAAATTTAACTTTCGCATATGAAGGCAGCTACGACAATATTTTCGAAAACGTTAGCTTTCAAATTGATACAAGTTGGAAATTGGGATTTACCGGCCGGAATGGCAGGGGGAAGACTACTTTTCTTAACCTGTTGCTTGGCAAATATGAGTATAGTGGAAGAATTTCCGCAAGCACGGCATTTCAATACTTCCCATTCGAAATTGCCGACAAGACCATCCTTACCGACGAAGTAATTAGGCAAAAATGCCCTGAATATCAAGAATGGGAATTGCTGCGGGAGTTGTCGCTGTTGGACGTTAGCGAAGACGTATTGTCGCGGCCGTTTGAAACATTGTCAAATGGCGAGCAAACAAAAGTGCTGTTAGCAACGCTCTTTTTAAACGAAAACAGCTTTTTGTTAATAGACGAACCCACCAATCACCTTGACACAAGCGGCAGAAAAATCGTTAGCCGTTATCTTAAAGCGAAGTCGGGCTTTATACTGGTATCCCATGACCGCGCATTTCTGGACGGTTGTGTAGACCACATACTTTCCATAAACCGCGCCAATATCGAAATCCAGCGGGGTAATTTTTCGTCATGGCTTGCCAACAAGCAAAGACAGGACAACTTTGAACTTGCGGAAAATGAAAAGCTAAAGCGTGATATCAAAAGGCTAAAACAAGCCGCCAAGCAGAGCAGCGATTGGGCGGATAAAGTCGAATCCACCAAAATAGGCAAAGGTAGCGCAGGTATTGAAAAATCGATAGACAGTAGAGCCTACATTGGCGAAAAATCCCGCCGTATGCAGCAGCGGCGCAAAAACTTGGAACGCCGCAGACAGACGGCGGTAGAGGATAAATCAAATTTGCTGCGGAATATCGAAACATCCGACGCGCTTAAAATTGTGCAGCTGCCGTATCATAAATCGCAATATCTTTCCCTGTCCGACGTTAGTATTTTTTATGGGAATAAAGCGGCCTGCAAGGATATTAGCCTTGATGTACACGGCAGAGACCGCATTGCTCTAAAGGGCAGAAACGGATCGGGCAAATCCAGCATACTCAAGCTGATATGTGCGAAAGCTTCGCCTGTGCCTGTAGGGCATTGCGATTTCTCTCCGGCGCAAAGTGGCGGGCTTTCTTATACGGGTGAAGTTGCTATTGGAAGCGGTTTGCAAATTTCCTATGTATCGCAGGACACGTCGTTTCTTGGCGGTAATTTGACAGACTATGCGGTGCGAAGCAATATCGACGAGAGCCTTTTTAAGGCTATATTGCGAAAGCTAGACTTTTCTCGGATGCAGTTTGACAAAAATATGCGAGATTTTAGCGCGGGACAGAAGAAGAAGGTCCTTATCGCAAGAAGCCTGTGTGAGAAATCGCATTTGCTTGTGTGGGACGAGCCGCTCAATTTTGTGGATGTGCTGTCGCGTATGCAGATTGAGGAGTTGATTCTTGAGTATAAGCCAACGATTTTGTTTGTGGAGCATGATGGGTTGTTTTGTGAGAATGTTGCGACTAAGGAAGTAGTGCTGGTGTGAACTCGTTATTTTCTTAGTGAGCAATTACACCCCACCCAACAATACCTCCAACAGCTCCCCTATATGACTAGCCCCCAATACGCGGAAGCCTTTTGGCACGCGTATTTTATTTTTATTCGCAAGCGGAAGCACACAGGCGGTAAAACCCTGCCGGGCGGCTTCCATTACGCGGCGTTCGGGCTGGGTTATGGCGCGCAGTTCTCCCGCCAGGCCAACTTCGCCAAGCACCAACGTTTGTGGGTTTATGGGTTTGTTTTTGTAGCAGGATGCCAACGCCGCTGTTACGCCCGCGTCCACGGCGGGCTCGTCTATACGCAGGCCGCCCGCTACGTTCACATATGCGTCGAAGTTTTGCAGTTTGTAACCGGCGCGTTTTTCCAGTACGGCCATTAGCATTACCACACGGTTGTAGTCCATTCCTGTGGCGGTACGGCGCGGCGTGCCGAAAGACGTGTATGACACCAGTGCCTGTACTTCCGCAAGTAGCGGGCGTGTACCTTCCATGGTGCATACCACGGCAGAACCGGGTACGTCTATGGGGCGGCCTGCCAGCATGTAGGCAGAAGGGTCTTCTATGGGGGTGAGACCCCGCTCGCCCATTTCGAATACGCCTATTTCATGGGTGCTGCCAAAGCGGTTTTTTACCGCGCGGATTAGGCGATACGCGTCCTTGTCGTCGCCTTCGAAGTACAGGACGGTGTCTACCATATGTTCCAGCACGCGGGGGCCGGCAAGGGAGCCTTCCTTTGTTACATGGCCTACCAGCATAACCGCCATGTTCTCCTGCTTTGCCAGAAAAGTGAAAAATGCGGCGCATTCCCGTACTTGTGAGACGCTACCGGGCAGAGATGTGATATCGGACAGGCGCATGGTTTGAATGGAGTCGATGAACAGCATACGCGGCTTTATTTTGCCAATTGCATCGCGAATTGCGTAAAGGTCGGTTTCTGCCAGCAGGTAGCAGCCCTCAGCTTCTACTTGCAGGCGGTCTGCTCGCATTTTTATTTGAGCAGTGCTTTCTTCGCCTGATACGTACAGGATTGGGAAATCTTTGCTTGCCATGTGGCGGCACATCTGTAGCAGAAGGGTGGATTTTCCTATGCCCGGGTCGCCCCCCAGCAAAAGCAGGCTACCTGCAACTACGCCGCCGCCCAGCACGCGGTCTAGTTCCGCTATGCCGGTTGGATAACGGTTTGCGCCGTCGGACGCGGTAGAAATTTTGCTGAGCAGTTGCGCTTTAGCGTTTTCGGTTGCAATCATGGTTGTGCCTTTTATTCCTTTGACGGGGGCTTTTACGGTTTGCTCCTCCAGCGTGTTGTATTCGCCGCAGAACGGACAGCGTCCCATCCATCTTGTTTGCTCGCCGCCGCATTCTGTGCATTGGTAGCGGGTTTTTGGAGTTGGCATAAGAACCCTCCTGTTGGAATTTTTAAATGCATTTGCAGACTGTGTTGCCTATATGTAAATTCAGTTGGTTACTGTGGGTAACCAACTGAATTAGAATTCCATAATAGAAACATCTCTATCGGTGATGCTATTAAGAATAGATTTCGTATGAATTTAGTTTCTAAAAAAGTTCGTCCAGCAGAGGGGTTATGGCTTCCTCTATTTTGTTGTCGATTTCATCGAAAAAAGCTAGTGCTTCCTTTGGCAGAAAGCTGTTGTGGATTACTCTTGGACGATACAAGGCTTGCAGAATGCGGTTTTGTATGCGCTTGCGATAGTATGTCATGGATATCCCCTCCTTGCTTGTATTATATGCGGGTTAGGGGGAAGTGCTTACAGTGTCCGGAGGCTTGCCTCCAACCGATAAATAGGACCATGGGGGGAGAATTTTTCTTCATACTCCGTCATGATGTTATCTTCCATATTGGAGTTATGCAAGTCCAGCGACACGTTTGCAAGTGTCCATTTCATCCGGCTAAAGCTCTCCAGCGACCCTTCAAATAATGCGCGGTTATCTGTTTTGAAGAAAATTTCCGGGATTTGCAGTTGTTCGTATTTTGCCAGATAGTTATCGTGGGTTAGGCGGCGTTTTGCTCTCTTTTTTTTGCCTTCCCATGGGTCGCAGAAGTTGATGTACAGCCGCGAAATGTCTCCCGGCTTGAAATAGTTTAACAGATTATCCACGTCTTCCAGCACGAAAATAAGCGACCCTGCTTGCATTTGCTGTGCATGTCGCGCCGCGGCGGCCAGTATTACTGACTCGCGCTCTATCGCTATAAAGTTGATTTCCGGGTGGCGGATGGATGTTTCTGTTATAAAACGGCCTTTTCCGCAGCCTATTTCCAAGTGGATTGGGTTGTCGTTGTCGAAATATTCTTTTAGGCTTCGCCCTTCGTAGGCGGTAAGTTCGCGTAGGATGCGTGGGTTGTTGGCTAGTTCGTCTGGTGCCCATTTCTTTTTTCTTGCTCGCAATATAATCACCGCTTTTAGTTATTCGTTAATCTTTTGTCAGCACTATTTACGCAAGTCCTAAGCAGTCGCTTTTTGGCTTTACAGGTCGAACTCAAAACCAAGCAGCGGTGCGTGTTGCTGTGCGCCGTATACATCTGTTTCGCCCAAGTCGCCGGATGCTAACGGGCGGGCGATGGTTATTTTCACTGCTTTTGCAGGGACAAAGGCTATTATGCCTGTTATGGCTGATTCGTCTATGTTGTACAGCTTAGCGAATATGGGTTTTGTCATGATGTTTGCCGCTACAAAACGTTCGAACATGTCCTTCTCCTTAAAAATTATGTCGAAGGTTAATTCGTATGGGCCGGAGTTTTTGCTTCTTATTACGTCGGCTTGGTCGAATAGGCGGTATGTTGCCTTGTTCATTTCAATTCCCCCTTTTCGCAAAGGCTAATTTTTATCGGGAAGTACATGCATGGGTCGGGGGACGGCATTAGGCAGTATACGCTAAAGCCGAACACTTCGCCCGCGGTAAAATCTGATGGGGAAAACGGAAACGCCAAATTGCCCGCTGTAGATTTGCGGCCTTCGTAGCCAAAGTGGAGCAGGCTGCTGCGCGCGAAGGAGCAGATTGTATTGGCGATGTCTTGGGTTTCTGCGACGGCTTCTATTACTATGCAAACTTCTGCAGGCAAGGGGTTTACCCTTACTACCGTGGTATTGTCAAATACACCCATGGACTCCGAAGATGCGGGAGTTAGCATTACACCATTTTTGCCATACACTTTGAAATCCAGGAAATAGCCGCTCAAGTTGGCAAAATTAGAGCTAACTCTCTCTTTGACCGCCGCTGTAATGTGGTCTATTTTCTCAATAAAAATGGGGTCGCTGGCAGCGGCTATGCTTACGGTTCTGTAGCCCTTGCGTATCGCGCCTTCCAACTTCACAAAATATTTTTCGTCAGGGATAAATTTTGTGCCGCTAACCTTAACGCTGTTGTCTGTTAATTGTTCGAAAACGCATTCGCTTAAATCCAATGTGCCGCCCGGGCCGGGTAGCTTTGTGGGGTCACTTTTTTCGTATAAGGTGTGCGCCGCTACGGATAGCGTTGTACATTTGCGGGAATCTGACAGCGGCTCCAGTACGAAGTGGTCGTCTCGCAGAGTTCCCAGCATACAATCCGAACCGCTTCCGGGGACAGCCGCAATGGTTGCGCACTCCAAAATTTTGCCCATGTGAAGTGCCAGGCCTTCGTCAAATCCCTCTTTTATTGCCACGCACGCGAACACAGTGGGGTCGTAGGCGCGGCCTGCCACTATAACTTGCGCGCCTTGTTCCAGTGCTTTTATGAACGGTTCTGTTCCCATTTGGGCTACTATGTTGGAAGAATTTGTGATTTGCTCCTCTGTGACCGGTGGTACAGAGGACATGCCGCGTAGTTCGCCGTTGCGGAGGTATTGCAGTACCGTGGATTTTTCTATTTGCGCGTTTATTACACCCAGCTTAAAGGTCAGGTTTTGTTCGCGGGCGATTTCCAGTACGATGTCGACGTTCCATTCAAGATGTGAATTTGCACCACATCCCCCGGCGGAACCTATTATTACGGGGATGTTGTTTTCCACACCGGCTTTTATCATATATTCCAAGTCGCGTTTTACGGCACTTCTATCGGTGAAGGACACACCCGCACCCAGGTAGTATGGACCCGGGTCGGTTGAACCCGCGTCCACGGCTATTACGTGGGGGTTGCGCGACATACCTTCGGCGAAGGAGGCTTCCGGGAAGCCGTAGCCCAGGATTGCGGTTGGTGCCAGGACTCTGAATTCTTTCATTCGATGTGTTCCTTTCTTTTAAAGCCGTGGAGCCTCTGGGTTTGTTTTACAAAATATCCTTCAATGCCAATATTCGCTTCATTTCATTATTGACAATCATATACCCCTCGTCCATGCCCATGCCGGGTTTTGCCAGCATTTGCACGGGCGACACCGCCATAGCTATATGGGCGCATACTTGCGCAGAACGTTCTGTTTCGTTGCACGTGCCGCCGAGGTAGCTTGCCATGTTGTGTTTTTGGCAGTACAGGACTGCTTCTATAGAGTTGTTTATGCCACCCAGGTCGGGGGTTTTTATTTGCACCATGTGGCCGGCTTTTTTCTCGGTGAATTCTATTACGTCTTCCAGGGTGTTGCACCATTCGTCTGCTACAAGTTCTACGCCTATGCCGCGCATCTCAAGTACTTGGCGCAGACGCATCATTGCTATAATTTGGTCTTCGCGCTGGCCCATGTCTACGGGGCCTTCTACACGCACTTTTAACGGACGGGCGGCGTTTTCTACATGCATTAGGAATTCCGCTATTTTATCGTAGGAGATGTCGAATACCATGCCTATTGTGCCGTATACGTCCAAGTGGATAATTGGATTGTAGTTATCCGACCAGCGCAGGTCGAATACGCGGTTGCGCAGCCATTTTACGTATTCGAGGAGTTTATGGCCATGGAAACCGAGCTTGTCCACGTTATTGAATAGCGCGTGTGGCAGCACCTCGACTTTTTTCAGTATCATTTTGTCGGCGTTAAGGAATGGTTCATCTCCAGACTGGCTGAATATGGGAATTATTGTGTTGGATATAGTAGTGTTGTACTCTTCTGCGATAACTTGCGCCATCAACTTGTTTTTGGACTTGGCTACTGCGTCAAGTATTGCCTGTGTTACGCCGTAGCGAATTGCTGTGTGTAGCACGCCGCCGTTGTATTTGAGAGTGTCTATTTCCGCCGCCATTTCGCGAAAAGTGGAGATGTCGCGCCCTACCAGTAATGGGCGTATTAATTCTTCTATTATTGGGATGAAATCGTCTGCTAAGAATAGCGGGTCGCGTCCTGCCGCGCCTGAGTATTGTACTGCCGCGCAGTCGCCATGGGCTACTTGTCCGTTTTCGAGGATCAGTAATATGGAGATGGCTTCTCCCGCTTGGCGTACGCTTTGGAACCCTTGGGTTACGGGGTATCCCCTGTATGTGTTGCCATCTTTTACTGCGTTGGCTTTAATTGCGGCTTGGTCGTCGAAGAAAAAGCCGGATTTGCCGCTTACGCATACCATTTCTTTTATTTTCATCGTTCGTCTCCGTTCGCCGCGTGCTGCGGCTTAAATTTAGGCGAATATCTTGTGTGTTTTCTATTGTATTATATGCAATTGGGAGGGCATTATCAAGTTTAACGCTCTGCTCGTTCTAAAAAACTACCCGGTGATATAGCTTTCGGATAATTTAGAAATTCCTTGTCGCGTGTGACAATGTAGTCCAACCCTGCTCTGTCAGCGCAAACAAAAATAAGCGCGTCCTCGTAATCCGGTATTGGCGACTTTAGGGCAGTTAGACAATCAGCTTTAGTTACTTCAATAACTTGAACTATTTCTAACAATCCTCCAATTTTGTTTCTAGCATTTGTATCGTTATACATTTTGCTTAGCAAATAATAAACATCCGTAACACTACTTGTAAGCATGTAACCTTCAATATGCTCTTTTACTATTAGCTCAAAGATTACATCCGATTGTTTATTATAAGGCTCTCTGGCTGCAAGAGTATCAAGAATAACATTCGTGTCAACTAATATCTTCATTCCATTAGTCCCCTCTTAGATATTCTTTCAGCTCTTGCAGACGCTAAGTCAATATCAGGTGGAAGAATGCCCTTTAATGACTGTAATATTGCTAATCGTTTGCTAATTCTATCTTTGTCTGGCTGTACTACTCCATACGCCGGTTGTTCATCAAGTATGACTGTGATTTTGAACCGTGCCGGAATGTCTATTATTTTACCGTCTGTATAAAATGATTGCCCGTTTTCAAAATAGCCCTTATAAACTTGTGAATGCATTATAAATCCCTCTCTTTCAATTAACGGGTTACGGCCTACCTACCAAGTTACCCATGCCAATAGCATAAATATCGTCTATCACCATTTGGAAGCTGACTTCCCGGTTTTCGCTTTTGCCGCGTTCTGTAAGCTTGCCGCGGTGGAAGTCCTTTAGCGATTGGCTGAACGGCAGGTTTCCGCATTCCAATAAGCGAACCGCGCCGTAGTTATCACGTGCGGGCAGGATTTTTCCTGCGTTGTACATGCTTGGTGCAAACGGTACGTCTATGACTCCCGCTTCGAAGGCGCGTACTGTTCCTATTGCGATATCGCCGGAGCCTAGTTCGATGGTTTTCTCCATTATTAGGCGGACTTCTTCTTTTATTATTTCGCATTCTGCGGTTACGTCGTTTAGGTTAAGGAATTGCTGGTCTGCCAGCATGGACACTACTTGCTTGGTGGCTTTTAGGCCGGCGGCGTTGGCCTCTTTGGTGGGAATACCCATTGCTTCGTGAGGACTTTTGACGATTACTTTTGTTGCGCCGGACAACGCCGCTGCCGCCGCGCCCCAGGAGATTACGCCGAAGGCTTTGCTTTCGTCTTGGGGGAAACCGCCCATCCATTGGTGAAGTACGGTGGACACTTTTACGTTTGTGAAGCCGTGGGCAGCTAGGTAGTATTCTGTCTGTTCGCGCAGGCTTCTTATTGCGGCTACGTCTTGCAAGAGATTGCCGCATTGGCCGTAGCCGACTGTTATGTGCTTGCAGCCCTGCGCCGCCGCTAAGAGTGCCTCAAGTATCGCCACGGTATTGGAAATACACGGCGGTACAAGAGTGCCTGTAAGCGGGCCGAATGGTTCGCGGTTTATGGTAACGCCCGCCTCTTGGTACAAGCCAATAAGGCGGTCGCAATATTGCCAGTCGAATATTGTTTTTTCCAGCGTATGCTTTTTTGCGTAGGGTATATTGTAGGAGATGCCGCCGCCTTCGTATGAGGTGAAGCCCCCGGCTATGCTTATTTCTGTTAAAAGGCGCGCGTCGGGCGTGCCATGGCGTACTTGTACAGGGCTTTTGAGCGCGCTGGTTACGTCACGGCATACTTGCACCCCAAAGTTTACCGCAGGGAACCCGTTTAGCAAAGAGCGTTTGTGCTTGATACTTTCTTCTATGCCTACTTGGGCTTCTTCGTAGCGGTTGTGGCGGGTGTAGCTGTCTATTGTTGTGGGCAGGAGGTCGGCTTCGCCTTCGGTTTCCAGGTGGCTTAGCAGTTCGATTAGTTGGTCGGGTAGGGCTACGCCTGCGCGGGGTTGAGTTAGGGTACGGCCTTGTTGGTCTGCTTCGTCGAGCTTTGCGGCGAAGCATTTTTCCGCAGGGATGGATTGTTGATAAGCTACTGCCTCGTCGAAGTTTACGTCGCGTCCTGTTTCCCAGTGGGTTAGGACGTCTTTGCGGATACTGTGGAACTGGTCATTGGATAGCTTTTGGTTTTTTAGGGTCATTGAGTTCTTCCTTTCGGGTTATAAGCTCTTTCGCCTTTGCAACGGCGGTTGATTTTGCTTTTGAAGATGCGATTTCCGCAAGACCTGTCCAATTTGCGTTTTCGGCGGGGATAAGCCCGCGCTTCATGGCTTCTGTCAGGTATGGCGCGTATCGCAGGGCTACATCCAAAACGCGGTTTACCCATACAGGCGGTTTTTCTCCTGCGGTAACTTTTTCCCCTGCTAATTTTATGGACTCGGTTATAACCGGCCACATTATAAGCAGATATTTTATATCCTTTTCCATGGTGCGGGTTAGTTTTGCGGGGTTTACGGCGGGGTTTTGCAAAATGGTTTGTACGGCATGGCGGACTACATATTGGTTAACTTGGCCGTCTTTTATAAACTTGTCCAGCAGGCGTGGAGCGAAGTAGACGGCATCACCGTCCTGTGCAAGCAGGGCTATAACTATTGTTAGCATAGATTGTGATAGCTTGGGTACGGCTTTTTTTGAGCCATATTCGAAATCGCGGTTGTTTTTAACTATTATGGATTCTCCATCCCAGTGCAAAAAAACTTGTGTGTCCCAGCGATCCCTTGCGTATCTGGTGGTTGGAGCTTCGGGAAATGCTTGACAGCATCCTTCCATTTCCAAGTCGTAAACCCAACCGTCTTTTAACACGTAAAGTACACAGTCTTCCACACCCGGCAAGGTTAGCGAAAACAATAAAAATTTCAAGTCTTTGGGGATTTCAATTTTAACCGCAACGCCGTCTTCTATAATGGAATCGCTTGATTTGCACTGCTGCCATACTTGGTCGAAGGGTATTTCTTCTTTAGGGGCAGTGACTTTTTTGGGGGTGCTTTCTATATGCGGTAGCTTTGCTACGATATTTTTTGCGGCGGTTACAGCCTTGGACGAGCCGCCGCGCTGCGCCAATTCACGGATACCGGGCAGGTTTAACGCAGATTCGCCCGTCTTGCCGTTTTCTATGGCAAACTGTACTTCCGGCAAAAGTTCCGCTATAAGCTGTGCCAGCTCCGCGGTACCCGCCAAAAGCCGTGGTGCCTGCAATGATGTTTCCACCAAAGCGTCTAAAATTGGCCATACTACGGAGAGTAAGCCATCGCGGGAAAACCCGTCGAGTACGGCAGCAAGTAACGCCAAATTAGATGGCGGTTCTTTTGCCCAGTCCAGCAAAGAAACATCTGCCACGCCCGGGCGTAAAAGCCCTCTTTCCCATGCTTCGAGCGTTGCAAGTGTTGCGTCTTCCTGCTCCCTTAGAGACAGCGAACGCTGCGCACCAAAAAAATTTACTGCTCCGCCGGGTGGCAGTGGATTTGCGCGCTTGGCGGCCTGCCGCAATATATGCCCTTTTGTGTGCGTGTGATAGCCCTGCTCCCAACAGATACCGCCCAATGCCACATCTCCGAAAAGCGGAAAAATAGAAAGCAGCTTCCGCTGTGTGCCGTACATGTTTGAGATGCTTTTGAATGCGTCAAGGGAGTTTGGCATGTCAATTCTCTTGCTTCTGCCGCCCTTGTTTTCTTTTATGTGTGCTTCGGTAAACGGGTCGTCTATATAGTCTTGCACCAGATTTCCCGCGTAAACAGGCTTTAGTATTGTACGCATAAATTTGTCGTTGGATTTTTTTATCGGTACTTTTGTAGATTTTAGAATTTCTATGGCCTCGGGCGTTTTTGTGCTTACGTCCAGCCTTGTTAACGCAATGAATAAGTCGTCTTTGAGTGCGTTCGCGCTTTGCTTATCGTAAAGAGAAATGCGCGCAGCCAAGTCGGGGACGGTAATGGAAAGGTCTTCCTTGCTTGGGGTGGACAGCATGCAAGGAATTTTGCCTAAATTGGAAACAATGTTGATATCTCTTTTTTCCAGCGGAATCGCCTCGTTGATGGTGTTGAATTTTGCATGGTTAATACGCCCGTTAATCCAGTAATGCAAAAGCGCGATGGGCGTGCTTCCCCACCACTGCCCGGAACGTAAACCGCTTAGAGCTAGTTTTACATCTTCGGTGCTTTTGTATGCAAGCTCCGTTGTTACTGCCAATGCGCGCTCTACGATGACATCGTGGATATAGTCGCCTTCCGCACGGTCGTAAATTTCCGCAATGCGCTCCGTTAGGGCGTCTTGGGATACTTCGCCTGTTTCGAAGGCGGGAACTTGCCATACAGGTGGTGTATCCTGCCATAGTTCTTGGATTGTAAATTCTTCGTCTTCGTCGGTATCTGTTTGTATATCCCACGCTTTCATTAGTTTTTCTGCGGCGGTTGATATGGCTTTGTCTTTGTCATTTGATAGAATTAGCAGCCATGGGGTTAGTTCTTCTATGCTATGCACGGGAAGGAAGTTCGCCTTCCGTGCTGCTGGCGGTTGCTGCGAACAGGCAACTTCGGATTTGATATCGGAAGAAGTTGCCCGTTCGCAGTATATATCGGAAGGACAGTCGCGCTTTATTGCGGTTTTTAGCACAAGCAGTCGGGCTTTTTTGGTTGTGGCGGACAGCGAGGAAATGACTACCTCCGCAAGCAAATCGTCGCTTGCGTTGGCTATAAGAGATGGGGCCAGGCGATTGACAATGTTATTGTCGCCCGCAGCAAGTATTGGGATTAGGGCTTGTATACGTTCGGTTAATTCTTGGTCGGTTATGTTTAGTTCGTCCAACATTTCGAGATATGTCTTGCGGTCGAACGGGCGGATTGCCGCGTCCAGTGACGCAAAAATTAGGGGAATGATTTCGTCCCGTTGCAACATAGATTTGTTTATGCCTTCAATCACCAGCCTCGAAAAATTCCCGGCCGGGGGTACATTAACTTCAAAACCCATATGAATATGCTCTGCAAAACGTCTTTTTACTGCGTCGGTCATGTCCCAGTTTACTTCTTTGGTAAGCCAATAGTCACGGGTTATTTTGAGAGCGTTTAATGCGAAGGAAAGCCAGTTTTGTATATAGTTCGCGCTTTGCGGAATGTCTAAGTCCATTTCTTCTACCAATTTTATTGCTGTATCGTCAAACCATGGCATGGACTTGAAGCGATGCTCTATATAAGAAGCGGCGAATTTTGCACCTCGCTCCTTTATTACCGGCACAAGCGCGTCTCTTAGCTTGGTGGGCCAGTGTCTTTGTAAAAGGCTGCTTGTACGCTGCGGCGTTACACCAACACGAATGGCAAAAAGTACAAGACGCTCTATGTTTACGTTATAGTGCGTTTTCCAATTGCGTTCCCATACGCCAAGTTCGCCGCTTTTTAGACCTTCCAGCGCAAGTTTTTTTTGTGCCGGGGTGCCGGTGGGTAGAGTTAGTATGTTTGCCGGGGTTGCGTGTTCCCAGCCCAGCTCTTTGAATATTGTTACAGAGTCTTTTAATTTGGGGTTCATGTTAGCCTCCTAATCACTTAAACGGTAAAACTCTGAAAATATCATTATCTACAGCGTCTGCGTGTTGCAGCTGCACCGCCAAAATATGCTTGCACGGGCCACGTGAATTTTTATGCTTCAAGTACCAGGTGCAGGTGCATTTGTCCGAATGTACAAGATAATCCTTCCCGCTTGAGCGTACCAGCCATTTGTTCTCGCCGTTTGGGGTAACGGAGTCTGTTAGTTTGCGTGCGGCAACCAAACGTGGGTTGTCTTTCAAGATACGATTGGGGTCGTCTGGTAGTTCTCTGTGGAAATAGGAATTGTCGTATGCGTCGTAGCCTAACTTGCCGGACACCGCAAGATAGGCCAGTGCCGATGTAAGCCTGTCGTCACTCATGTTCCATGTGCGGGCTATTTCGGCTTCGTTTACGGCGGCTTCGAAGCTTAGCATTGAGTGTATGTATTCTACGTCTTCCAAGACATCGGGCTGTGCCAGCGATGTTAGAAGCGCGCCTTCGCCCGAATATCCTTGATATGCTTCCGCGGTTAGGCTTATTGTAATTCTCGCACCGGGCAGGGTTACTTCCACCATGCTTGGGCCGGGTTCTTTGTCTTCTTGCATATAGAACGTAATTTCCGATACATTGGTTAGGATTCGCTTTAGCGCGCTAAGACGATGTAGGCCTGATATATAAGCCGCGTCGGCAGACGAACGTGGCATTAGTTTTACGCCCGTGCGTGTGGGGGTAAGCCAGCCGGATTGGTTTTTGCTTGTTGCAGGTGGCAGTGTCATTAAAAATGCTTGAGCTTGGGCGGCTTTTAGGTTGAAAACAGGTACCATTCCCCTGTGAATTTCCGCAGCGTTGCCAAGGGCGCGTACCCATCTGTCGGGCATTTGAACAGGGCGTTCGTGTACTACGCCTTCCATGCTTATTATTCCGTTGTCTGTGTTTGCGAAATGCGCGATGTTTAACCCGTCGCTGCCTATGTTTAAGTGGAGTTTGTCCTTTTGTTTTACGTTGGTTAGGGCAGCACGTAGCTCTGTGCCTATGTCTACATTGGTAGTGCCGTAGTCTATTTGACCGTCGAAGCCGGATTGCAATAAGTCCATTCGGACATAAACGCCGTTGCAGGCGGAGAAACACTCCGCACGCAGCCTGTCGCCTTGCGCGGTTAGTATCGGGTCGCGCAGCGTTGTTGGTACGTACTTGAAATATCTGGTGGCGGTTATGTCGCCAAGTACCAATAGACCCCGTGCCAGAACCTGAGGATAAAGCGCGAACCCCCGGTAGAAATTAGGGCTTGTGACGATGCCTTTTGGGGTTAGTGCGGGGGCTATGGATAGGGCCAGGCTGCCGTCTGTGTATTGGGATTGATGTGCGAAGGTGCGCATGGAATCATCCTTTTTATGTATATTTAATTTAGGTGAATTTTCGACTTTGGGTTTGCGCTGAATGCGAGATTTTTCTTTATATGTAGCTTTCCTTATGTATGGTTAGTCGCTCGTATTGCTCGTTTGGGTTATCTTTATATTTTGTCAAAATTTCTTCGGCGGCTTGCTCGCCTAGTTTTGCTAATTCTTTTTCAACTTCTTCGGGAGAGGTGCTTTCAAAAAACATATCTGCCAGCCATAGCTTATATGGAATAGCTTTGGGTGATGGGCAAATTTGAATAATTCGGATGAGGTCTTTAAAGTCTACAACCTCGGTGAAATGGTACTTGCCATTTGAAGATTCAAACTTCAACATGTTAGTGTCACTAAGAGGTTGAATTTTATTTTTGAGCCAACCCCAATAATTTTGCGCCGTTTTGTAGTCGCTGCCGGTTAGTATTGCGCACAGGTCTATCACAGAAAACCAATAGCCTTGAGTAGTCGGGTCATATATTGCGCGAAGAGTTTTGCCTTCCCATGGGTTGGTCATACGTTCACCATCTTCTCTTTCATCATTTTAAGTGCGAGTCTTGGATATTTTTGCGCAAGTAGCCCCATTGCGGACAGGCAGTATTCCTTGTCCAGCAGAAGCAGCGGCTTTTGCGGCTTTAGTAAATTAACGTCTCGCGGGCTGTATGCTGCCGCTTGCAGTATCTGCGCCCAGTCGGCGGAGTTGATTATGGCACCGCCTGTACCTATTACATATTTCACGGTTGATAAATCCTTGCCGGTTTGGATTATTACCTCGCCCATAGGGGTGTAACTGCGCTCGTAAAAGCCTACGTGACGCATGGCGGATACCCTTACCGCTTCGGATGCTAAGGCTTGCTCTACGCGTTTGTAGGCGGCGTGTTCGCCGATGGGTAGCGCGGATGGGTCTTTTAGGCAAATAGCTTTCCATGCGGCAACTTCTGCCTCGGTTATGCCGTGTTCGTTATAGAAATGGTGGTCTAACAGCTCCAGCATTGGAGCCAGGGAGTAGCGCATTCCGATATCGCCCTCTACGGTGCGTTTGTTTGTTGGTTCCAATAGACCTTGCACGTACACCTGCGGATTTTTGGGAAGGCCATCTGCCATGGAGTAGACATCCGTGGTTGCGCCGCCAAGGTCGAATATCATTAGTTGGCCCAAACCTTCTTCGAAGCCGTCTGCGTCGTCTATGCCTTCGGAAAGCAGCTTTGCCGCGTCGAAAACCGCCAGCGGCGTAGGCACGATTTCGGCAGACATTATGGCCTGTGCTTGGTCAAGCCCTTTTGCGGAGATGATGTTTTCTATGAATAATTCACGGATTGCCGCTTTTGCCGGGGCGATGTTAAGCTTGCCGAATTCCGGCATTACATTTTCGCATACTACCGTGCGTTTGCCTGTTTTCGTTAAGATTTCGCGGGATTCGTCTGCGGCGTTGCGGTTGCCTGCTATTATCACGCAAAACGCGCCCGGAATTTGGGATATGGTTTCGGCGTTTTTTAGCAGGACATCTTTGTTGCCGCCGTCAATTCCGCCGGAAAGCAGGATTATATCGGGAGCGATTTCAGCGATTTCGAGGGTGTCGGCGGCGGTTAGTTCGTAGGAGTAGGTTTTTAGCACTTTCGCGCCTGCGCTGGAAGCGGCCAAGCGGGAAGCTTTTGCGGTTAGGTCGGGGACAAGCCCGCTGGATACCATTTTTAGACCACCGGCGGCGGAGCTTGCTGCTAGGAATTGTAGCTGTTCGGTATTTACTGGATTGCGAAGCCTGCCCCGAGCGGAGCGTGGGGGTCGCTTACGCTCCTCGCAATGACGGATTAAAACGCCCAACTGCTTCTCAATTTCCGCAAGCGCAATACTAAAACCATCCATCACATTAGTCTCTATCGTGGTAAACGACTTGGCAAAAGCCGCAATTTCACCCGATTGGGTGTCGATTGCGGTTATTTTTGTAAATGTCGAACCAAAGTCCGTGCAAAGTATCAGGCTCATGCCAAATCTTCTCTTATATGGTCGATACTAAGCTGCGGGTTTGTTCCCGGCGGATACACGCGGTCGAAGCCCATGTCAAGGAACAGCCTCTCCACCTCGGCGAAGTCCTGCTTGCCTACCACCAGGTTGCCACCGGCGTATAACTTTATCCCGGTTAGGCCTGCTTCGTCGCATTTTTGACGGATGCCTTTGCAGTCGATTTCGCCGTGGCCGTATAGGGACGAGACTATTATTGCGTCTGCGTCTGCTTCTACAGCGGCTTCCACGAATTCCTTTTGAGATACCATTACGCCCAGGTTAACCACGTTAAAGCCTGCTTGGGTGTATACGTAGTCTAGGATTTTGTTGCCTACGGCGTGCACGTCTGCGCCTATTACGCCTAGGATTAGAGTGATTTTTTTCATTTTGAGCTACCTCCGATTAGATTTTACTCGATGCTTTCGTGTATGCTTATACTTGTAGCTACAGACATTATTTATTCTCCTCTACTCTAACTTCTCCTGCGCCGCGCACCACCCGCACTCAAACGCCCAATAACTATCAGCACAAATGCCCCAATTGCAAACAGCACCGACACCAGCTGGCTCACAGGCCAACCCGTGTCGAAGAACATCAGCTGGTCGGTACGCAACGCTTCTACAAAGAAACGAATCACACCATATCCAAGCAAGTACAGCAAGATAACCTCTCCGGCAAACTTCTTGCGTGGGCGATAGATAATTAACGCAATCATCAGCAAAAAGTTGAAAAACGCCTCGTACAAAAATGTTGGGTGAACTTGCAAATATTGTTCACCCTGCGCTACTACTATATTGTCCAACAACTCAGGAGTGATACCGCCGCGGGCTTCGCTCAAGCGAATGCGCATGGCAAAAAGGCCGTCGGTATATCCGCCAAAGGCTTCGCGGTTGAAAAAGTTGCCAAACCGCCCTATAACCTGGCCAAGCAAAAGCGACGGCGCGGAAGTATCCGCAAAGGTGGTGAACGGAACCTTTCGCAAGCGTGCCATGATAACCCCTGCCAAAATCGCGCCGATTATCCCGCCGTAAATAGCAAGCCCACCGCCGCGGACATCAAACACCGTGCGGAAAAAAGGCTGCCCTGCGTAGTTACTCCAGTTAAAAACCAAGTAGTAAATCCGCAGCCCTATAAATGCCATAGGGACGCCCAGCATAAGCAGGTCGGTGTAGTTTTCCACCTTTTGGCCTGTGCGATGCGCGTGCCAGATTGCCAAAAAGTACGCCGAGGCAATACCCAGGACAATGAAGATTGCATACCAATAGATGTCGAAACCAAAGATACTGGTTACATGCTGGGGGACATTTTCGAAGTAGATTCCAAGGTTTGGGAACCAAATGTCGGGGATGATGTTGTCTGGGGGCATGAGTTGGCCGCCTTTCTTAATTCAGGGTTAGATATATCTAGGAGAAGAATCGGTACAAAAGCCAGCATCCGATAGCAAACAGAACAATTGCCAATATAGAGTCTCCAACTCTATCTTTAAGGATGATAAGGCTTGATGGGTCGCTTTTGCAGTACGCAATTTCAAAAGTTTTTCCACGTTCGCGAGTGCCGGACATAGAAATTGACCCCGGCTTAACCCGCTTCATTTTCTTACCTACACGAAATTTTAGTACAGGTGTGTGCCTTTTATAAGGCATTGTGCCAGGATACCAACGCCACTTAGTTTCCACATGCGTTACTGTGGCCGTTGTGCGTATGCCGTAAACCGAAAGCACCACCATACGCACAGTTATCCAAATGGAAAACAATATGCAGCCCACTCCAAAAATAATATGAAATTCCGGACTCATGCTGTAAGCTCCTTTAACAGTTCAGTTGGTTACCCATAGTAACCAACTGAACTTGCGTTTCAAGTGGTGAGTGACACTCGTCACTTGGATGTTACAATTCCCGAATTATCCGTATCACAAGATGTGTCACTCCGCCTCGGTTTTGTTCTCAATCTCACTCATTTTTTTCTGAATGGAAGAAAGCGAAAGCAATATTTCACACGCAATGCGGAATAGGATAAGCAAAATTGCACCATTAATCAGCCCTAAGAAAAACATAGCTGACCCACCCGAGAACATCACAAACAGCATACCGATAACTATTGCAATTGATACAGGCTTGTAGATACTTCTTATATGTGCCGGAGTTATCATTTTTTCAAAGTTCAGGAAATTTGTAAATTCGTCCGGCACAAACTCGTCCGACGAAAACCCGCCCGAGTCCGGAAAATTTGTAGGTGGGAGAGCATTTCTATAGCTTCCCAATTCATGAAGAGATTTTGTTTCTGCCGGCGGACTACCATGGCTTTCTCGTTCTTGGGGAGGTTTTTCGACTATCGGGTTACATCTTGGACATCGGCCGTCTACTAATTTTGTAACGCATTTTTGACAGAACATCATAAGTTATTCCAAGCCTCCTTCGCCGGTATCACAAATCGGTTGGTACGAAAATCCACTGCGCAGATGCTTCACACTTAATTCTCCTGCTATATGGTTAGCTTTTTTTACTTTGCTTGCTCCACGCTTTTTCCAAAACAGATTCCATCGTGTACAACACGTCTTTTTTGTGTGGTTTGTTATGTCCGATTATACACAAGTCAAAATCAAATTTTTTCCATGTTTCGATAGTTGCTTGCATAGTATCGGGTGTGGTGTAGATGTATGGAATAATATCTATATCGTTTTCGCCTTCGTCGCCTATGGCATCGCCCACGTACAGTATTTTTTCCGCTTCGTCATAAATGCTAATGCAGCTTGTTGTGTGGCCGGGCGAATGGAAAAGATAAACTCCATCATCCGCAAAATGAAGACTGCTGTCGAAAGTTACATTAGGCAGGCACTTGTGTACTTCGCCATCCGCGAAGTGAGCGTTTTTTTGAAAATCTTCGTCCCAAGTTTTGGTTAGCTCGTCGCGGCAGTTTTTGTGTGAGATTATCATGTTGTTTGCAAAAACGTGGTTGCCCCATACGTGATCCCAATGGGCGTGAGTGTTTATTACTATAAGCGGCTTATTAGTTTCACCGATATAGTCTATTACGGGAATAACGCTGTTCTTTCCCAGGTTTGTGTCGATTAAATAGTTGCGGTGCGTGCCTAAGATTAGCCCCATGTTTAGTGATAGACCATCCCACCCTGCCACGTATTGGGTAAACATTATATTGCGATTTGTAATTTTTGTGGATTTCATACCGTTTCTCCTTTAATTTAGAAGTGCGAGTTCAAGGGCGACCAAGTTGCCGCCTTTACAAATGACATATCATGCCGCAAGCGAACATCATATACCGCGTCTCTACACAGTTGTTATGCCAAGTTCCGCAAGCTGCTCGGGAGCAACCATATTAGGTGCATTGGTCATAGGACAAGAAGCATCCTTTACTTTGGGAAACGCAATAACTTCGCGTATGGAGTCCACACCTGTCAGCGACATTATTATTCTATCAAATCCGAATGCAATACCCCCATGCGGCGGAACGCCGTATTTAAACGCCTCAAGGAAGTAACCAAACCCTTCCTCCGCAGTCTCGGGCGTAAAGCCGAGTGCCGCAAACATTCTGTCCTGCAATTCCCGCTGATGGATACGAATACTCCCGCCGCCAAGTTCAACTCCGTTAAGCACAAGGTCGTATGCGCGAGCGCGAACTTCGCCCGGTTTTTCTTCCAACATATGAGCGTCTTCTTCCATAGGCGACGTAAACGGATGATGCGCCGCAAAGTAACGGTCGTCCTCTTCGGAATATTCCAAAAGCGGGAACTGCGTCACCCAAAGGAAATTCCACTTGTCCTCAGGGATAGCACCTTTCCATTTGGCCGCAGCCAAACGTACCGCACCCAACGCTTCAAATACAATGGAAGTCTGGTCTGCGCATAGGAAAATAACGTCCCCTGCTTTGGCATTAAAGCGAGCGGTAATTTCCCTTAACTGTTCATCGGTAAAAAACTTTGATATTGTAGACTTTATCGAGCCGTCCTCGGGCAGGGTAATCCACGCGAGGCCCTTGGCCTTGTGAGTACGCGCAAGTTCTACAAAAACGTCAATCTGCTTGCGTGGCAGGGCGGCACAACCCTCTGCGCAAAAACCGCGTACACTGCCGCCACTCTCAAGCGCAGACGAAAACACTTGAAAATCCACGCCGCGCACTATATCAGAAATATCTTTTAATTCCATGCCAAAACGGGTATCCGGCTTGTCCGACCCAAAACGCTCCATAGCTTCCGCATACGTGAGACGCGGGAAGTCCAGCGGTATATCCATATCCATTGCTTCTTTAAATATGCGACCCATAAGCCCTTCCGTCATGGCCATAACATCTTCTTCGTTTGCGAAGGACAATTCGATATCCACCTGCGTAAACTCCGGCTGGCGGTCTGCTCTCAAATCTTCGTCACGGAAGCATTTTGCAATTTGAAAATATTTATCAAAACCAGACACCATCAATATTTGCTTCATCTGCTGCGGCGACTGCGGCAGGGCGTAAAATTGCCCTGGGTGAATTCTACTGGGTACAAGATAGTCCCGCGCGCCCTCGGGGGAGCTGTTTATGAGAATCGGTGTCTCCACTTCCATATATCCGTCTTCGGATAGATACTGCCGTGTTATTTGCGCAACATTATGACGCAGCTCAAAAATCTTTTGTATCTCGGGACGGCGCAGGTCGATGTATCTGTGCTTTAGGCGCATGTCCATTGCAACGTCTGTGTCGGAAACTTGAAACGGCGGGACTTCTGCCTCGGACAGCACACGGATGTCCGTTACGTCAATTTCGATATGCCCCGTAGCCATGTCCGGGTTGATATTCTCCGGCGTGCGGGCAATTACCGTCCCCACTGCCGCCACTACAAATTCCCCGCGAATAACTTCTTTTGCGAGCTGGTAATGCTCGGCGGGAACGCGTTTTTCGTCCACCACCACTTGTACAAGTCCGGTTCTATCCCGAACTACAAGAAAAATAAGTCCGCTCAGATAGCGGCGTTTGTTTACCCAGCCCATTACTGTTACTGTTTGTCCTATCATTGTTTGGTTTACAGCACCGCAGTAATGGGTGCGATTTAGACCTTTCATGCTTTCGCCCATGTTTATCTCCTTTGTCATTTTCCTAAGATTTTGTCATTAGGCATTATACACAAAATATGGGAATGTTGCTATAGGCGAAGTGGGTTTGTATAAAAAAATGAGCCAGTACGATTACAGCGGAATATTTCAACTGGTGAGTGACACTCACCAGTTGAAATATTTTGCTTGCCGACAGGCTAAGGACGCAAAATGGACACTCCTTTTTTCAGGGAGTGTCCACTTAGTGTCTTTAATAATTCTCGTCATTAGGATTGTACCGAAATTAATGCAAGCGAGCAAAAATTTTGCGAAATCAGGGAGAATTTTCGCTCGTCAATCTACATCCTGCTTAGGCATGAGCGTAGAAAACAACAATGTCACCCCAACGGCCAAGAACACAACACCAACCGTCTGCAAAGCGGCAATATGCCCGGTGCTGCGTTCTATCATGCGCGGTATACGAGACGGCTCATCTACAAACAGCACGGCACCGGTTGTGTACTGGGTAACAACAAGGTTTTCCAATCTGGTTATGTACGAAACAAGCACAAACGCCAAGCCACCAAACATACCGATAACCGCACCGGTTACAAGGCGCGCGGTTTGCGTAACCGAGCCTTTGCTTTGCAGTTCCAAATATACCGAATGCGGGACGACGCTTTTTGTTACAACATCAATGGCATGTTTCATCGTTGGCAGGCTTATAATAACCAAACTCACCAACAGCTCCGGCCCGATATACGTTATATTATAAACAAACGAAAATATCGCGGACGCAACAAGCCCCGTGCCTGCAATATCCGCAAAAAATACAACCCCGGACAAAAACACCATTAGCAAGCGTCCCATAACGCCTACAAAAAAGCCGATTTGCAGCCCGTGTTTCCATTTTCTAAAGAACCCGGCCACCCCCAGCATACCAAACGCCAGCGGATAATCCAGCAAATACTGTATCGGATGTATAACATACGCACCCGTTAAAGTATCCAACAGCCCCTTCGAAACACCTGCCAAAATGCCGTATAACGGCCCGAGCCAATACCCGGCCAGTGCGATAAACAGCATACTTGCGGGGGTAATTGACCCACCTTGCGGCATTCTAAACAGCGAAACTTGGTTTAGAAGAAACGCCAACGCGATACACATGGCACAAATGGCCAAAGCTCTGGGTTTAGACATTGTTTGCATAAAAATAGCCTCCTTGGATGTGATGCCCAACGTGCTTTTTAGCTACGACCGGGCTGTTAAAATCCACAAGGAGACGTTACAAACGAATTTTGCTTTCCTTCGCCGACATTACTCGGAGCAGGTACAAAGGGTGACTCTCAGCCTACAAAAATGTAAGCACCCCTAGCAGATTTATTTGACATAAAGGTACCAGAAGAGGGGGTGTTTGTCAATAGACTTCTTCTGAAGGGAGTAGCCGAAAGTCTAATAGACTTCTCCGGAAACTCATTCAAGCGTGCGAAAATGCTCCCTGATTCCGAAACATTTTCGCACGCTTCCGACAGTTTCCGGAGAAGTCTAATAAAAAAACAGACCACTCCAACAATAAAGTGGTCTGCTCTGCTTGTTACAACTCTTCGCGCTTCAACCGATTATATTCTTCCATCACAGGGTCAAGCTTAGCTTTCCCACGGTTTCTGAACCGCCTCGCAATAGGCTTGGCAACGCGTTTGATAATACGGTGCAAAATCCAGCCGCCCCAAGCAAGCATTGCGCCAACAATAACATACCATATTGTAGGCGTATGTCCACGTCCAAAATACCGGTCTGCAAAATGGATTGCTTCGTGTACGCGCCAATGCATCTCTTCCGGGAGATAGGCTGTTACATAGCCCAATTCGCTTACAAAAACTCGCGAAGCCCGCCACCACTGAGGATGTGTTGCATTTTCCAGCACCGCATAGAAAAAAATTCCAAGTACTGGCACCGCAATAGCATAAGCTATCAGATGCTTGATAAGGTTTCCCTTGTCCTTTACGTTAAGCCGTGCTTGATACAACAGTACGCTGTCAACTTCCGCTACGGTAGTGGCGCGTACTTCTGTATTATCATTTGTAAGATATACTGTGTCTTCCGTCATGGGAATTTCCTCCTCTAAAATTGCGGCAGAGGAAGCGTCCGATATCATTTGTAAACTGTGGCCTTCTTCCAGCCATATTGCCCGTCCGGTTAGTACCAATTGCTTGGCACGTCGCGGGTATATGTTGCCTATCCTCTTATTCCGCGGGTCGTAAAGGGTTATGATTTCTATGTGAATCACGACTCCTTTCCAAAAATCTGTGTCCAGTTTGTCGACATGGTTTTTCTGCTGTTTTTGGTAACCTGAGGTTACCGGGGTGCCTGCCCCGTACTGCGCCGCTGTTTTTATGTAACCGGAGGTTACTAGGGTGCCTGCCCATAAACCATTGTCAATAGAGTTGTTTCGAAACAACTCTATTGACAAATACGAGAGGATTATAGCATAAGTTTGTTGTTGCGTATTGTTCATAACAAAAAAGCCGCCCGGCAACCCGGACGGCTAATATAGTATTTTAACTTAGTAATGGACACATTGTGTCCGTTGCTAAGTTGAAATACTTTCCGATTAAAACACAATTCCATTAATGCGCACACGCGCAACATTTTCCACGTCTATCGCATTGCCCGCAAGATTAATCCGTGCGCGCACTGTATCGCCCATTGCCGGCATCCGGTCTGTAACAAACCCCCATGTGCCGCCCATATGGTGACTGGGGTCTATTGACGTGCTGGCGAAACGCCACGTGAATGGTGTCTCTGTGCCTCTCGCATCTATAAGATACACTTCAAACGAATCCTGAGCGAAAAATTGAAGAAGAGTGTCATGCCGCATATCAATGGAAATGGTCATACCAAGAGGCGATAGCGAAATGTCGTTTACGGTTACTCTTTCACCGCTTGTAAGGACTATTCCCGCACCGCCATCAATTTGACGATGTTGGTTTATCACAGGTACATTGAAGGATTGCACTGTAAGGTCAACAGTTTCACTAAGCCCAATAGTGTTGCTGGTTACAAAAAATTCCAAGTGTTCAACCACATGCGAGCCTGCTATTTCATAAATTTCTTCCGAGTAGCGGCGGCCACCTACTGTGCGGCCGGTTGTCATGTTTACTATACTCAAATCCGCGCTGTTAACCATCATAAATTGCTGATGCAATTCCGACATTTCTTGTATTGCAGCTTCAAGTTCTTCGGGTGTTAAGTTGTTTGGATAGCTAAAAACATCCCAATCGATGCGCGTATCCCTCAAACTCACATGTGTGTTTTCCATCCAGCGGAATGGCGACCATCTTGATGAAAGGAGAATAGCCATGTCCAATTGGGGATCGGGTTCGCTTGTTTGTACATGCAAACGCCCGTCGCGGATTGCCAAATTGGTAAGATACCTGTCGCCATACAGCGGAATATTAAGCTGTCCGCGTTCTGTTACATAAATATATCTGGGGATTTCATGTCCCTGCCAATCCCTTGGGGGAGGAGGCGATACGGCAGCCACATCCAAGACAGGAAAGCCAAACATATCATTGGCACGGCGGTTGAAGTTGGCTGTATGGTTTTGCAAAATATCGTAGAGGTCTATATCCAGCGACGTTACATTAGACTGTATATCCCCAATGATGTAGTTGACGCCGATGTCGAGGTTGACTCTGTTGACATTACCTACAGCAGAGCCGCGATGCGTTACCACAAAATAACCACGGCCTTCATGCGAGTGCGAGAAAATTGGCATGTTTGCCCACAATGATACTTGTTGCGCAGGGTCCCACGTGGTAGGTTCAAATGTCCTGTCCAGCATTATTTCGGGTGAAAATTCTACATTGCCGGTTCTGTCCTCCAAGGAGAAGAAGGTGAATGCTTCCAATTCCATGGTTGTGTTTTCCCAGTCGTAAGAAGTTTGTCCTGTCGCCCGGTCAATGATAACCGAAGGGGTAGGAGCGCCCGCAATTGCAACGCTCGACAAAACTTCGAGGGTGAAGTTACCTGAAGTTGCCCTGCGATTAACGGAAACACTATGCTCCTGCATTAACGCAAAATTGTCGCCGAATTGATTGTAGTATATTTGGTCTATGGGACAGTCGAAAACTCGAAGCTCGCGAGGCTCGAGTACACGTATAGAGCCTCCCCTGTCGCCACTGATAACGGGTGGCGACACTTCCGTTATAGTTATGTGCTGCACGGGTGCAGGCACCGGCATCTGTCTTGTTTCCGCTCGTGCTGTCGCTCTTGATTCTGTCCTTGACGGCGTGGAGCCATATACCATGCCAGAAAGCAGTATTACTGCCAAAAATGTGGCTAATATTTGTTTAATTTTTGCAGGCATTGGAATCTCTCCTTATGGTTGAATTTTGTATAGTTATTATTATAACGGCATTTTCCCATATATGTTCCTTGTAATGAGAATGTAATGGTTTTAGCCTATGTCCTCCAACAGCTTGCTAATTCTCCGCACTTTCCAAGCCCCGCCGTCGTCGGGGTTCTTGTCTTCTTTGAAACCGCGGATGGTGATGTATGGGGTATCCCCCATAGTGAAAAGCAGCCGCGCGGGGTTCTTCATAATGGTGGCGGTTAGCTTGTCGATATCCACCTGTGCGTCCGGGCGGAAGGTTAGTACCATGTTCATTCCCTTTTGTGCGATGGTGGTTATGCCCAGACGGCCGGCATTTGCTTTCATTAGTGCTACATCCAGTAAATTGACTACCGGCGGGGGCAGGTTGCCGAAGCGGTCTTCTATTTCTTCCTGTACGTCGTAATAATCTTGTCTGTTTGCTATTAGCGAGATTTTTTTGTATATATCCAGCTTTTGCTGTTCATCCGGGATTAGGCGGGTGGGAATGTGGGCGTCTATGGTTAGCTCTATGCTTATTTCATGTTTTTCTACGGCTTCGCCTTTTATTTCGCTTACGGCTTCGGCCAGTAATTTGCAGTACATGTCGTACCCTACTAAGTCCATTTGGCCGTGCTGTGCCGCACCCAGCAGATTACCGGCACCCCGGATCTCTAAGTCGCGCATGGCTATTTTAAAACCCGCGCCGAATTCCGTAAATTCGCGTATGGTTTGCAGGCGTTTTTCCGCGTCCTCGCGCAGGACTTTGTCGCGGCGGTACATCAGATAGGCGTAGGCCAAGCGACTGCTGCGTCCTACGCGTCCGCGCAGCTGGTAGAGCTGGCTTAGCCCCATAAAGTCCGCGTTTTGGATTATCATGGTATTGGCATTGGGGATGTCGAGGCCGGTTTCGATTATGGTGGTACACACCAGCACGTCTATTTCGCCCTCGACAAAGTCGTGCATGATGTTTTCCAGTTCCGTTTCGCTCATTTGCCCGTGTGCGAAGGACACACGCGCCTGCGGGACAAGTTGCTGTACGCGCATAGCTTCTTCCGCTATATTGCGAACACGGTTGTGCAGGTAGAAAACCTGCCCGTTGCGCGCAAGCTCGCGATTGATTGCGTCCCGTACGAATTCTTGATTATATTCCATTACATATGTTTGCACGGGGCGGCGTTCTTCGGGCGGTTCGTCCAGGATACTCATGTCGCGGATACCCGTTAGACTAAAGTGCAGGGTGCGCGGGATTGGTGTAGCTGTTAGGGTCAGAACATCCACGTTTGCGCACATTTGCTTTAGCTTTTCTTTGTGGCTTACGCCAAAGCGTTGTTCTTCGTCCACTATTACAAGGCCCAGGTCTTTAAACTTTACGTCCTTGGACAGGAGCCTGTGGGTGCCTATTATTATGTCTGCCGCGCCTTTTTCCATGTCTTGCAAAGCTTTTTTCTGCTCCTTTTTCGTTTGGAAGCGGGAGAGGCGGTCTACCGTTACTGGGTATGACTCGAAGCGGTCGGCGAAGGTCTTGTAATGCTGCTGTGCCAGAATGGTGGTGGGTACAAGATACGCCACTTGCTTTCCATCCTGCACCGCTTTAAATGCCGCGCGGATGGCAATTTCTGTTTTGCCGTAACCTACATCGCCGCAGATTAGGCGGTCCATTACCTTGGCGGATTCCATATCGCGCTTTACGTCCTCGATTGCGGAAAGTTGGTCATCGGTTTCTGTGTACGGGAAGTTGGCCTCGAATTCGTTTTGCCAAACGCTGTCTGCGCCAAAGATATGAGCCGTTGCGGCTTGGCGTTTTGCGTAAAGGGCTATTAGGTCTTCCGCCAAAATTTCTACCGCGCGGCGGGCTTTGGCTTTTGCGCGCGCCCAATCCGCGCCGCCCAACTTTGATAATTTGGCTTCTGTTTTGCCGCCGATGTATTTTTGTATCAGTTCCATTTGGGCGGTTTGGACGTATATGTGGCCGCCGTCGGAGTATTCTAGTTTCAGGTAGTCGCGGCTTATGTTGTCGCTTATTACATTTTCGATTCCGCGAAAAATGCCTATGCCGTGGTTGTCGTGTACGATGTAGTCGCCCACGCGCAGGTCTGCAAAGTGGGTTATTTTTTCGGCATTCTTAGATTTTTTACGTTTGCGGCGTTTTGTTTTTTCTGCCGCGAAAAGCTCCTTGTCGGTTATTACGGCCAGTTTTATGTCCGGGTATTCGAAACCGGCTGATAGGGTTCCGCGGGAGACGGTTATTAGGTTTGGGGCTAGGTTTTGGTTTTGCAAAGTTTCTGTAAAACGAGATAGAATATCCAAGTCGTTTATGGATTCGGTTAGCTGCTGACCATGGCGGCGCGAACCTGCAAGTATGGCTACGCGGTAGCCGGATCGCAAGTATTGGGAAATGTCTTGTTTTAGGTCGGTGGGTTTGTGACGCAAGGGGGTACAGGCGCGGGCTTGGATTGGGATTTCTATAACATGACTAGAAAATTCCTTCAACACACCCGACATTGCCGAAAATAATACGCGGTGGAATTTTTGTGTACGGTGCAGCACTTGCGCCCACGGCATCATTACTTCTGTTTGCGTTGGCAACAGGCGTCCGGCTTCCAAGCGGTGGCTTATGCTTTCGGCAAGTTCTGCCTGTACGGTTTGCATGTGAACGGCAATGTAATTTGGCTCGTCGAAAAAGATTAGCGCGTCGTCGGGGAGGTAATCCAGCAGGTTTGCTTCTTCTTCGTAAAAGAACGGCAGGAACGCGTCCGTTTGGGTGCAGATGCCCTCGCTCCAGTTTTCCACGATGTTGCCGATGGTACCCTTGAGGGTTTGAGCTTGCGATGTGAAGCCTTTTTGCATAAGCGCGTCGTATTGCAGCGCGGCGGCGGCTTTTACCTTTTCTATAGCATCCTGTAAACGGGAATTGCCAAATACCAGCTCCCGCACGGGGTAGATTTCGAAACTTTGGGTATTTTCTATCGACCGTTGGCTAAGCGCGTCCATTACGCGAATGGAGTCTACTTCGTCGCCGAAGAACTCTATGCGCAGGGCTTGCCCTTCGATTAGGGACGAATTTAAACTATACTGTCCAACCGCCGGATACACATCCAAGATACCGCCCCGCAGGGCAAACTGCCCCGGCCCTTCTGCAAGGGAGCTGCGCTCGTAGCCCATTTGTATCAGTTTGCGTACCATAGTTTCGGGTGCGCAAATATCACCCACAGACAGGCTCAAGCGGTAGGTACGGAAAATCTCTGGCGGGGTCATGCGGTCAAGCAATGCCTCGGCGGATAAGATTATAATGGGAGGTTGACCTGCATAAACTTCTTGCGATATAGTGGATGACAAAGTCAGTTGCCTAGTGTGGCTAGGCAACTGACTTGTCTTATACAGCCTATCCAAAACCCGCAAACGTTGCCGCGTGATATCCACACTTTTGACATCCGCCGCATAAAAAATCAAATCTCGCGACGGATACAGGTGGCAGTCTTCGCGGAAAAAGTAATACAAGTTCTCGAAAATTTCCTTGGCGGCAAGCTCCGACGGAGCGATTATTAACGCAGGACTTTTCCGCTGTGCTAATATCCCTGCGGTAAAATGCCATTTTTGCGCGGCAATGGCACCGCTTGCCCATAGGGTTCGCGGCGCGTCGGCGGCTAACGTGGCGATAACGTGGTTATAGCCCCCGTGCTCAAGCAGGGGGGCTAGTAAGGCGTGATTGACCGGGGATGACCTTTCCGTCATTTAAGCAATGTCTCCGCTTCTTTCATATTGGCAATAACAGGCACGCCAAACGGACAGCGCGTCTCGCAATGGCCGCAGGCTATGCAGTCTTTGCCGCCCGCGGTTAGTCCTTGATAATGCGACTTGACCGACGGCGGCACAGCCGCGACATTAAGCTTGGCAATATCAAGATATTTATTTACCGTGGCTATATCAATATTTACGGGGCAAGGCTGGCAGTGGCTACAATATACACACGCACCCCTAAAGTCGTTGCGCATGGTGCCTATCACCGCGCCGTAGTCCTTTTCCTCATCCGACAAATTAAAATAGTCCAGTACCTGCGCAATTTGCTCGGGAGAATGACAGCCGGGTAGCACACTGCTTACCCCCGGACGCGACAATGCATAATGCAAACACTGTCCCAGCGTAAGCGGCTTCTCAAACGGCGTATGCTTTTCGGACATTAACTTGCCCGCGCCCAATGCCTTCATAACGGTTATGCCTACTTGCTTTTGCTCGCACAGTGTGTACAGTGCCGCGCGCTGCGGGTCTATCCCACGGAACATTTCGCTGCCGAAGCCCTTTTCACTATGGTCGAAGACGTATTCTGAGAAGGGCAGCATATCGAAGGCGGGATTTATGCTGAACATCATCATTTCAGGCAAGCCTGTTTCGATTGCGCGCATGGCAGTTTTCGGGTTGTGGGAGCTGAATCCGATGTGGCCGATGTCGCCCTGCTGCTTCAATTTTTGTACATAGTCCGCAAAGCCTGTTTCGAACACGTTCTTGTAATCTTCTTCCGAGTCTATAAAGAACATCATGCCTATTTCTATACGCCCGAATATACGCAGCATTTCTTCGAAGTATTTCTTGACTGTGGGGATATCCCGGCTTATGTCGTATTGCTTGTTTACATCCGTGGAGCCGATATGCCCTTGTATTATCACGTCCTTGCGACGCGAGCCCAGGGCTTTTGCCAGCAGTTCGCGTACTTCCGTACCCGGCATGAAAACGTCCAGGATGTTTACACCGCCATCGAGAGCAGCATCCAATGTTGCCTTTATGTGCTCTGGTGTGGGTTTTGTTACATCCAGATATTCGCAGCCCAGGCCTATGGTACTCACTTTTAATCCTGTTTTGCCTAGTAGTCTATACTCCATTTTTTTGTCCTCTCCGGCATTCACACTTTTTAGAAGTTCACACGTCTTGCTCAAAACTGCTTCTCCCGTTCCTTATTAACAAACCTCGTCAAGTTTCCAAGGAACATCAGCTCCACAGTACCCGTGGGGCCGTTCCTCTGCTTGGCGATTATAACTTCCGTCTCACCTTTTTTTAGTGTCTCGGGGTTGTAATATTCGTCTCTGTACAAAAACGCTACCACGTCTGCGTCTTGCTCTATCGCGCCGGACTCGCGCAGGTCGGAAAGCAAAGGCCTGTGGTCTTTACGGGCTTCCACCGCGCGGGAAAGCTGTGCGGCTACCAGTACCGGCACATTCAATTCTTTTGCTACAATTTTGAGCGACCGAGATATTTCGGAAATTTCCAGCTGCCGCGATTCGGGTCGGGAGCTGTGGGCGGCAGTCATAAGCTGTAGATAGTCGATTACAATTAGCCCAAGATTTTTTTCCATTTTCAAGCGGCGGCATTTTGCCCGCAGCTCCGTTACGGACAGCCCCGGGGTGTCGTCGATATACAGTGGCGCGTTGGATATCTTTGCGATATTTTCGGCAATAGCGTTCCAGTCTGTATCTATGAGATTGCCTGTGCGCAACCGCTGAGAATCCACTTTTGCTTCCGCGCTCAAAAGGCGATTACCAAGCTGCTCCTTAGACATCTCCAGGCTAAAAACAGCCGTGGGAATGCCCTTCTCTATAGCGGCATTGCCGGCAATATTAAGCAAAAACGCCGTTTTACCCATAGACGGGCGCGCGCCAACTAAAATAAGCTCCGACGGCTGCAAGCCTGCGGTGCGCCTGTCGAAGTCCGTAAAACCTGTGGGTACACCTGTAATCGCGCCCTTTGTCTCGAACAGTTCTTCCAGCTTTTTGTTGGTGGAGACTATAACCTCGCTTATATGAGAAAAGTCGCTGATATTACTGCGCTGAGAAATATCAAAGACGCTTTTCTCCGCCCGTTCGAGTATGGCGGAAACATCTTCCCGCGCTTCATATCCGGCGTTGACTATAAAACTGGCAGACTTAATGAGCTGCCGCAAGGTAGACTTTTCCGCAACAATTTCCGCATGACGTTTTATGTTGGCCGATGTAAAGAACGCCGCGGCAAGTTCGCTTATTTTTTCGCGTCCGCCAATTTGCTCCAGCATTCCTTTTTCCGTAAGTTTGTCGCTTAGGGTAACAACGTCTACGGGAATACTGCGGGAGAAAAGCTCTACCATGGTTTCGTAAAGCACTTGGTTTGCCGGACGATAGAAATCGTCGCCGCGCAAGACTTCATTGGCAACAGCTATGGCTTCGCGGTCGAACAACATACTCGCCAATACGGCAAGTTCGGCCTCTTGGTCATTTGGAGGGATGCGCGGGACGGATATGGGGTTAATGCTTGAGGCTTCGGCTTGGTCCATATGATGGCCTCGCTTTCTTATAAAACCAACTGGTGACTGTGAGTCACCAGTTGATATGATTTTACTTCCCAGGAAGTAGTTTCGCTACGCATCATCTCTAACCAATTCAAATTTTAGCGGCGCGCTAACCTGCGGATGCAGCTTAACATTGGCAGTATGCTCTCCCAAAGTCTTCACCGCTTGCACAACAATCTTCTTCTTATCCACAGAAATGCCCTGCTTTATCATTGCCTCTGCAATTTCCTTATTGGAAATAGAGCCAAACATCCTGTTGCCATCACCGCATTTGACAGGAATTTTGATATCCGCCTCACGTATCTTGGCGGCAATAGCCTGTGCCTCTTCGATATCATGCTGCAACTGCGCGGCGACTTTTTTCTGCTGGCCTTCCAGCTGCGCCATGTTGGCCTTGGTTGCTTCCACCGCCAGCTTACGCGGAATTAAAAAATTGCGGGCGTGGCCATCGGACGCTTCTATAGTTTGTCCTTTTTTGCCCGTACCCTTTACATCTGCCAGTAGGATTACTTTCATATTTTATACACTCCTTGTCGGTAAGGCTTTCATGTTGGAAACACTCTTCGTCGGTAGAGTTTTCATGTTGAAAGCACTCCTTTTGTAATTTTCATAAGAATAAGTCAGATTATACCATGACGACGGCATAAAAAAAACACCTTTGCAGGTGTTGGTATGGTGATTTAAATAGACTTCTCCGGAAACTGTCGGAAGCGTGCGAAAATGTTTCGGATGATAAAAGCCCCAAAATAGTTTTGGGGCTTTTGCTTGAAGTTGAATTATGGGCGGTGCGGGACTCAAACCCACGACTTCCACCACGTCAAGGTGGCACTCTATCAGCTGAGTTAACCGCCCATTTGCCAGGGAAGGGACTTCCTGCCAGGCAGTGATATAATATCAACTTTTACATGTTTTGTAAAGGTCTCCTATGCACGACGGCGGGCAATTAAATAAATGATAAAGCCGACTATCAAAACCGGGATAATGCTTATGAATACGCTGGCCAAAATGCCCACAACCTGTGTAAGCAATGCCACTGCAATAATCACCAGCAGAACGGTACGCAACGTGCGGTTGCGTAGGACGCTGTTTAGTGTTTCGCCAATATCGTCACGTACAGGTTCGCCTGCGTTTATGCGGCGACAAATGTTAAGGCCGTCCATAAGGCTGGAGAAATATATGACGGGTAATGCAAAAATAAATAGCAGCATCAGCGGCCAGCTTACGTTTATAACCAAGAAAATCGCAAGGAAGAAAGCGCACATTACAGCAAGCCCGCGTTTTATAAGGCCCATATACATGTAGTTTGCCCCCGGCGGGAAAAATAGCGAGAAGAATATCAGCGCGCCCTTGCTTATCCGGCCGCTTGCTGTGTATGGCGGCGGTGCGTCGGACGTTTGCGCAAATATTGCGATACACGGGTGGCAGAATACTCTGCCTTGCAGGTCTACGGTGCAGTCGTCACATATTTGGCTTGCGCATTGGTTGCATGTGGTGGTGGCTGTTTTGGTTGGGTGGGATCTGCATTGCATATAATCATCTCCTATGTTTGTGTCATTTGAAACGATATACGGTGGTGTGGGGGAAAAGTTTGCGACACCTTGACAAGACTTTGTCAAATGTTATACTTGCATATACCGCCTATATTTACAGGCGGCAACACCACAACCCTCGCGCAGATACAGGCCTCTCCAACCATATCTGTAGCGACGGGACAAACACGCCGGGCTACAATTCCCGGCTAGAAAATTTAGGAGGATCAAAAATGATCGACAAAAAGCTAATCATCGAGAAACACGGTCGTGACGAAAACGACACAGGCTCACCCGAGGTACAAATCGCACTGCTAACCGCACGCATCAACCATCTTACAGAACATCTGAAAATCCACAAGAAAGACCACCACTCCCGTAGAGGGCTACTTAAATTGGTAGGTCAACGCCGTGGACTACTGGACTACATTCGCCGTCAAGACATCGTAAAATACCGCGCACTAATCGCCGAACTCGGATTGAGAAAGTAGGAAACTAATGAGAGAAACTCAAAAATACACCACAACCCTGGGCGGGCGAGAGCTTACCTGCGAAATAGGCCGCATGGCAGAACTCGCCGGCGCGTCCGCACTAATGACTTATGGGGAAACCGTGGTGCTGGTAACAGCCACCACATCCGAAAAACCCCGCGCAGGCATAGACTGGTTCCCCCTAAGCGTGGATTACGAAGAGCGTTTCTACGCCGTGGGTAAAATCCCGGGTTCGTGGTTTAGGCGCGAAGGACGTCCCACAGAACATGCAATTCTTGCATCTCGTCTGATAGACCGTCCAATTCGCCCGCTTTTCCCGGACGACTACCGCAACGACGTTGGCGTTGTGGCAACGGTAATGTCCATGGACCAGGACGCAAGCCCCGAGGTTGCCGCAATGATAGGCGCGTCCATCGCGCTTTGCATTTCGGAGATACCGTTTAACGGCCCAACCGCTGCGGTAAACATCGGCCTTGTGGATGGCGAACTTATCGTAAACCCGGACGCGGCGCAGCGCGAGGTAAGCAAACTTGCCCTAACCGTTTCGTCCACCCGCGAAAAAGTGATGATGATAGAAGCAGGCGCGGACGAAGTGTCCGAAGAGCTAATGTTTGACGCAATAATGCTTGCACACGAGGAAAACAAAAAGCTAATCGAATTCATCGACAGCATAGTGGCAAAACACGCCAAGCCAAAACGCGACTATGAACGCAATGTTCTACCTGAAGGTCTTTACGAAAAAGTAACAGCCTTTATAACAGATGAGCGCATGGAGAACGCCGTCTTTAGCGACCTAAAGCAAGTACGCGACGAAAACCTGTCAAAGCTCCGCGCGGACGTAGATACAAATCTAGTCCCGACCTTTGACGAAGAAGTTGCGGAAGCATACACCGCCCATTTAGGCGCGGCTATTTACAAATTCGAAAAAGAAACCGTGCGCCGCATGATATTAAGGCAGCACAAACGCCCCGACGGCAGAGAGCTTGGAGCAATCCGCACTCTCGAATCCGAAGTGGACGTACTGCCACGCACCCACGGCTCGGCAATTTTCCGCCGTGGTCAAACCGAAGTTTTGACCGTTACCACTCTTGGCAGCGGCGGTGACATTCAGCGGCTAGACGGCCTTGACGAAGCGGAAGAAAGCAAACGTTATATGCATCACTACAACTTCCCAAGCTATTCCGTTGGCGAAACCAGACCATCACGTGGCCCAGGCCGCAGGGAAATTGGTCACGGTGCTTTAGCGGAGCGCGCGCTTTTGCCTGTTATCCCAAGCGAAGACGATTTCCCCTACGCGATTCGTCTTGTATCGGAAGTAACCAGCAGCAACGGTTCAACTTCGCAGGCCAGTGTTTGCGCGTCCACACTATCGCTAATGGCGGCGGGTGTGCCTATAAAGCGTCCCGTAGCGGGTATTTCCGCAGGGCTTGTAACCGGCGACACAGAGGACGATTACGTTCTGCTTGCCGACATCCAAGGGCTGGAAGACTTCTTCGGCGACATGGATTTCAAAGTGGCGGGTACAACAGATGGCATCACCGCCATCCAAATGGATATCAAAATAGAGGGCCTAACGCCCGAAATTATAAAGGCGTCGCTTGAACAAACCAAAAATTCTCGTATGCACATTCTCAACACCTCTATGCTACCCGCTATCCCTGAACCACGTGCGGAAATTTCTCCGCACGCACCAAAGATGGCGATTATCCGCATCGAAATTGACCAAATCGCAGAAGTTATCGGCTCTCGCGGTAAGGTTATCAAGCGCATCATCGAGGAGAGCGGCGTAGACAAAATTGACACAGAAGACGACGGCCGCGTATTTGTATGCGACAAGGACCAAGCAAAAGTGGACAAAGCAGTCGCAATGATAAAGGCAATCGTAACCGTGCCGGAAGTGGGGACTATTTTCGAAGGCAAAGTAACACGCATCATGAACTTTGGTGTGTTTGTAGAATTTGCGCCGGAAAAAGAGGGCTTGGTTCACGTCTCCCAATGGGATGTGAAGAGAGTCGAAAATTTGGAAGATGTTGTTAAGGTGGGCGACGTTGTTTCCGTAAAAATCACAGAAGTAGACGACCAAGGGCGTATAAATCTCTCCCGCAAAGGAGTGTTGGATCCAACCGCCGACACTACAGTAAAACGCCCGCCTCCGCGTGACAGAAGCGGCGGCGACCGTGGACGCGGTGGAGACCGTGGACGTCCGGGCGACCGCGATAGAGGTGGAAGACCCAATGGCGGCGGCTCCTCCGGCGGCGGGGGACCCGCCCATGGTGGCAGACGTTGATAACCACTAATGTATTAGATAACGGCTTGCGGGTGGTTACGGAGTCCATCCCGTTTGTACGTTCTGTAAGCTTTGGAATATGGGTTTACAATGGCAGCAGGCATGAAAATGTTACTACCAACGGTATGTCGCATTTTATCGAGCATATGATGTTCAAGGGAACCGGCAAGCGCACAGCGCATGAAATCGCGGATACTATGGACTCTGTTGGCGGACAGCTGAACGCGTTTACGTCCAAAGAGTACACGTGTTATTTCACCCGTACACTGGACACGCATTTTGATGTCGCGCTGGATGTGCTGACGGATATGTTCTTCAACTCAAAGTACGACCAAGCCGAGATAGAAAAAGAGCGCAACGTCATACTGGAAGAAATAAACATGTACGAAGATACGCCCGAAGACTTGGTTGTCGACCTTTTGCAGGAGAAAATTTTTGTCAATCATCCGCTGGGTATGTCTATTTTGGGTACGCCGCAGACGATTGGTAGCTTTAACCGTGAGGATTTTATGGCGTTTCTTGGGGCTAAGTACAGGCCGCAAAACACCGTAATTTCCGTTGCAGGCAACATCAGTGCGGAAGAAGTGCTGGAAAAAATTTCTGCTGCGTTTGGCAGCTTCAAAGACGTATCCAAAGCGCAAGTTGAAAAACCTGCCATTTACACCCCCGGTTTCGCCATGCGCGAAAAGGATATCGAGCAGGTGCATTTATGCATGGGCTTCCCCGGGCTTACAACAGGCACGGAAGAAGCGTACGCGCTTGCGGCAGTTAATACGATATTTGGCGGTGGCATGAGTTCGCGGTTGTTCCAAAAAATACGGGAACAGCACGGGCTGGTGTATTCTGTATATTCGTACAATGCAAGTTACTTTGACGCCGGTGTGTTTATGATATACGCCGCACTTAACCCTGCGCAGCTGCCGGAAGTACTTGGGCTTATTTCGCAGGAAGTTCGGGGCATGTTTACGGATAGAATTACAAATGAACAACTGGCAAAAGCCAAAGAGCAGCTCAAAAGCAATTTCCTACTAAGTCTCGAATCCGCCGCGGCACGTATGAACAGCATTGGCAGAACGCTGTTGATACTTGATAAAATAATCACTCCGGACGAATTGGTGACAAAAATAGACGAAATTGACATGGACGCGTTCTATGGCGTTTGTGACAAGATTTTCAAAATGGACCAGGTTAGCATATCGCTGGTTGGCAAAACTGTGGATGTTGACCCCGCAAAACTGGCCTCGTCATTCCGAACTTGATTTAAAATCTGAAAATTCAAGTGGCTAGTGTGACTAGCCACTTGAATTTTCAATAAACAAGAACAGGGGGTTAAAACCATGCAATTTCAAATAACCCGCACACCGGACGCAACAGACCTTCCCCTGCCTTCTCGCCAAACCCCGCAATCCGCAGGGTTGGATTTGCACGCAAAAATTGACGCAACCATAAAAAAAGGAGAGCGCGTCCTTGTGCCAACCGGCATTCGGATTGCTCTCCCTTTTGGCTATGAAGCACAAATACGCCCGCGTAGCGGTCTGGCTTTAAAACACGGCATATCAATGGTAAACGCCCCGGGTACAATAGACGCAGACTATCGTGGCGAAGTGGGTGTGATTCTGATAAACTTTGGTAATGAAGATTTCCATATCAACTGCGGTGACAGAATCGCACAAATGATAATAGCCAAAGTAGAAATGATAGAATTTGAAGAGGTTACAGACCTACCCGACACCATCCGTGGCGCAGGTGGATATGGTAGCACAGGATAATTAGACTTGACCTGAAAACCTGCCTCTACAAAAATTCAGTTGGTTACTGTGGGTAACCAACTGAATTACTATACATAAAAAAAGGAGCGACACCATGAACAATTGCGACGACAAGAAAAAGAAAACCAACGCCTCGTCACCGGACATCATAGGCGACATAATATCGGGAAGCATTGCCATCACCACCGAACCTCGTAATACGGGTGCTTCGACGGCGACAGAACCCGGCAAGAATATATTCGAATCCGTAGGCGAATCCTTTCTCGAAGGTGTGACATATTTAGGCGATACTATCGCAGAAGGTACAGCATATGTAAGCGACACTATCGTAGAAAGTGCAGCACAAGCAGGCAGTGTTATCGCAGAAACCGCAACAAAAGCAGGCGAGTCCCTACTCGAAGGTGCGGTATATGTAGGCGGAGCTATTGCAGAAAGCGCGGTACAAGCAGGCGGCGTTATAGCCGAAACCACCACAAAAGCAGGCGACTCTCTACTTGAAGGTGCCGCAAATGTAGGTGGGGCTATCGCAGAAGGCGCGGCACAAGCAGGCGAGGTTATCGCGGAAGCCGCACCCAAGGTTGTAGGCGGGATAATCGAAGGGGTTTGTGATGGACTATGATAGATCCATTACAAGACCTAAAACAATACAGTCCCACCTTTACCATCTCCCAAGTGTTGGCATTTTTCGAGCGTAAAGAAATGGAAATTACACGGGGCATGATACAAAACTATATCCGCGACGGACTTTTGCCGCCGCCGGTTAACAAGCGCAAATACACTCAAAAACATCTGACTGCACTGGCAATGATAGACCGTCTCAAAACCGTATTCGATATACCCACAATAAAAGAAGCCTTGACACCCTACATGGACGAAGAAGGCCTGCCGCTGGAATCCTATCAGGAAATAATGGAAAAGCTAAGCGGTATGATTTCCAAATGGCGCGCAAACATGGCTCCTGCCCTAACCGTAGAAGAAGACGGCGGCACGCTGATGAGTATGGTTTTTGCGTCGGAATTAAAAAAGGCGGTTATGGGGTAATAATAAAACGCGCTGCAATTTGTCCCAGAGCAGAATAAAACAGGAGTTGAACTTCCATGCACATAATCGTAGGCCTGGGCAACCCCGGCACCCGCTTCAAAGGTACCCGTCACAACGTAGGATTCGAAACCATAGACAAACTCTGCTACGACCATAACATCACCATGAAAAAAAACAATCGTTTCCGCGCCCAAATAGGTGAAGGCACTATCGCCGGAATGCCGATAATTCTGGTGCAACCAAACACCTACATGAACCTAAGCGGCGAGGCGGTTAGCAAAATTCTACGATTTTACAAGCTCCCCCCGTCGGAAATGATTGTCATATACGACGACGTAGCCCTCCCCGTAGGCGAAATCCGCGTACGCGAACGAGGCAGCGCAGCCGGGCAAAAGGGCATGATAAACATAATAGCCCATTTACGCACAGACGAATTCCCACGCATTCGCATAGGCGTTGGCGATAAGCCGCCGGGCTTCTCTCTGTCGGATTATGTATTAAGCCGCTTCCTTCGGGAAGAATGGCCAGATATGATAGCAGGCATAACTAAAGCAGGCGACGCCGCAGAACAAATCCTAAAAGAAGGTACCGTACTCGCAATGAACGCCTTCAACAAGAGACTACCCAAGCCACAGAAGGAAGAAATTTCATCACAAAAACTCTAGTTGCGACCTGTACAATAAAAGTAGAATAAACGCTTATCTGAAAGGGGCGACCAATTGTGAAAATAGTAAGAAAGTCGCTTGTTTTAGTATTCGCGCTATATCTTGCCACCACCTTTTTCACTTCGGTTGTCGCTGCCTCCGGCGATAGAAGCTGTTGCGTAGTTGAATGTTTATGTATGAGTTGTCGCTGTGTCGACGATTGCTATTGTAAGCAGGAATGCAATCATCAAGAACTCTCTTGCTTTGTCTGCGATGCAGTTGTTAAACGGCGCGAAATGCCTGAACAGCAAATTATGGTTGTTACGCCATGCAATATAGATGTATATCCATTTTTCACAAAGATTGCAGTAAATTTTGATATTTTTCGAATTTGCACCTCATGTATCATTGAACATAAGGTAAGGTTGAATAATTGACCAATTCATGATCAAGGATAACTGTGTCTGCATGAGTCACGGTATGCCTTGCTTTTTTATACCCAAAAATAATTTAATTAAGGAGATTTTCCTATGAAAAAGCTACTACTTTTGCTTATTTTTTCAATGTTTTTGTTCGTTGCCTGTGGTGATAACAGCAATAACGATATAAATCCATCTTCTGTAGCGCAAACCGGCAGTGCAGAACAGAATGACAATTCATCAATCACGACTACATTTACTGTCTCAGGTATGACTTGTCAAAGATGTGTAGCCGCAATAAATGCAGAGCTATCCGCGTTAAACGGCGTAATCAGTGTTTCAATTGACCTAAGAAGCGGCACCCTGGTCGTAGAGCATGAACCCGAGATAAGCATTGACGAAATCAAGGACATCGTTATTCTCGAAGGGTTCAGAATAGAATAGGAGGGTTCGCATGAACATAATAAAACTTGTGGCACGCAACTTGCTTAGGCGAAAAGGGCGGTTTGTGTTCACCCTACTTGGCATTACAATCGGCATGGCATCTTTTGTTGCACTAATGTCAATTGGTCAAAATATGAGAAATGAAGTTACAACACAGGCAATTTCGCTTGGTGGTAATTTCGTTATAGTTCCCGATGATTTATGTGTGTTTAACCAAATCGGAATTGTCACAGGCGACGCAATTTCGGAAAGGCTTGATTTTGCGGAATTCGAGAGAATTGCCGCTATAGATGGCATCGACGTTATTCCACATCTGACAAGACGAATGATGATTTACAACCCGACCGCAGACGCGCAGCAGCCAACTACAATAACAGGGATTCTTCCCGCCCAGACACAGGCGTTCAGAAATTGGGAAATGTATGCCGGCGAATACTTTACGTCACAGGAGCAAGAAGCAATCATAATAGGGCAAGGTATTATGAACCGATTCGACTTGGAAGTTGGCGATGTGTTGGAAGTGCGGCACGGTGAGGAATTTATGGTTATCGGAATCCTTGCCAACACAAGCAGCAACGACGACACTACCGTCCATATGCCGCTTGCAGTGGCACAGCGGGTTTTTGACAGAGAGGGCAGCATTTCATATATGTCGGCAATTGTTGACGATATGGCAAGGTTCGATTATTTCTACGCTGCCATTCACAATGTTGCAAACAATGTTAACGTAGCAACCAATGAGCAGCTGCTTGGCGCGGTGCTTACTATTATCGGTTCGGTAAATGTCACATTGCAGGCAGTTGCGGGTGTGGCACTTATTGCGGCGGCGTTCGGGATTATCAACACTATGATGACAGCCGTTTACGAAAGGCGGCGTGAAATCGGGATTATGCGCGCAATCGGAGGGCGAAGTTCTGCCATTTTCCGTATTTTCGTAATTGAATCGGGATTATACGGCCTGCTTGGCGGAATTTTGGGAGTTATTGTCGGGATAGTGGTATCCGTTTTCGCTGCGCCCATTATCCAAGGTGATGAAATGCTAAAGGGAATCGAAGCGGGAGTGAATATCAACTTTACTTTAATAATAACAGCAATTGGATTCGCTCTTGTAATTTCTGTTTTGTCAGGCCTGTTCCCCGCGTGGAAAGCATCTAAACTAACACCTGTGGAGGCGATTAGCTATGAATAAAAACACACGAATCGAAAATTTGGAAACTCATGGCAAAAGTATAATCAGGACCGAAAATCTGGAGAAAACTTATGGCAAAAGCACAGTTAAAACTCACGCGCTAAAAGGTGTGAGCATGGAAATTCCACGCGGTTCGTTTTCTTGTATAATTGGCAAATCCGGTCATGGAAAGAGTACATTAATGCAACTAATCGGAGGGCTTGATACGGCTACAGCGGGAAAAATATTTATAGACGATGTAGACATTTCCGGTTTAAGTGACGACAAGCTATCGGACCTACGCGCTAAAAAAATAGGCTTTGTGTTCCAGTTTTTCAACCTGCTGCAAAATCTAACCGCGCTCGAGAACATTCAAATTGCGATGATGTTTGGCGGTATTCCCACAAATGAGCAACGCAAAAAAGCCGAAAACTTACTGGCATTGGTCGGGCTTTCCGATAAAGCAGACGCAAAACCAAGCGAGTTATCCGGCGGCCAGCAGCAAAAAATTTCAATTGCCCGCGCTCTTGCCAACGACCCGGACATTCTTCTAATGGACGAACCAACGGGAAACCTTGATTCGGAATCGGAAAAAGATGTGCTGGAGCATATTTTTAAGATTCATAAAACAGGAAAAACTGTCGTGATGGTAACTCACAATAACGAGCTGGCAAAACAGGCGGAAATACTGTTTGAGATTGGTGATGGGAAGTTGAAAAGTTAGGGTGTGTTCGATAATTCGCTTGTACCGAATTTTAGTGTAAATAGGTCAATCAATAATCACATTAGTAAACGCATTTATCAAATAAGGTCGGTCATCACTGCACCGTGTAAAAATACGATAAAACGGCACAGCATGATACACACTTGGCTGGTCGGAAATATATTCTTGAAAATACACCAAGTCCATATGAACAATGGTCATTGGTGCTTCTTGCGTCATATGACTAACCCGTTGTACAAATGTAATAAGAGCCTCGTCAGGAGAAAAAATCATAAGTGGAGTGTCCGCATGTCCCAAAATTTGCCCAAACTGCATTTCTATATGCTCTATGCCAATGGGCGTTACTAAAAATTCTATGAAATTGGAATGCACAAGCTGACCACGGTACATTTGCCTGTAGATTATACGGATACCGCCCCTTACTTCGAAATGGCTGTCCTGTACAAAATCCTCGAAGTAACTGCGTATGAATTCGTCTGTAAGCAGGCTTGCGTGAGCATGGGTAATTTCGCTGTTTTGCGCAAACACCATCTCTTGACGAAAGCCGTCAGGGTTTTCGAAAAAAATAAAGCCGTTTGAAATTGTCATACTGCTGTTGCCGTATCTAAAAGTCTGCCGCCCAAACTCGACACGCCGTTCCACGTCCTGTGGGTTGTCAAACAAAATTTCCACAAGGGTGTCCGTGTCGTAATAGAACCCAGTCACATTCAAAGGGCGCATGGGAGGGAACCGCCGCATTAATTGTGTATACATGCTTATATTATTATTGTTAAGCACCGTGCGTATTTGCCTCTCCTGTTCCGTCCCAACTGTGTAGCGTCTGTTTTCCATAAAAATCAAAAAACCAAGCCCGATGTTAAGCACAACGAAAAATATTAAAATATAGGTTTTTGCCCGTTCCCATTCCATGGTGCTTCACCTCCGCTTAATGCTGCAACCTAATCCCCGTCCCCGACATAACAGGAAACCCAAATTCTTGTCCCGTCGGTTCCTGCGGTTGCTCTGTTGTTCGCGTATCAGTATCAAAGTTATATGCAATTTTACGGTAATGCACCACACGCCCGTGGTCTACAACCACCTCTATGGGGTGCATTAGCGGCGATAGACAATTTGGACCCGTATACCAAGGTTCCGGTATTACCATCGGAAAATTGTTAATTGCGTATCCAAACCAAAAAACATATCCGCGCCCGCGCTGCTCGTAGCCCGCAAGAAAAAATTCATTTGTCACATTGGGGTCGCTATATACAAATGCGTACGCGGCAGAAAAATCCCCGGCCAAACCTGTGTCAGCCGCCCGCCCGATAGTGCGGAAGCTGGTATACTCCACAACATCCCAAGGTAGGTATCGCACAACTGTGTTCAAATTGCTGAACGTAAATATTTCGGCATACCCCACTCGCCCGTGAGTTACGGTGGCAGGGTTGTCAAAAAAATGCTCAACCTGTCCGCGTATAAACGCCAAATGCAATTGCCCAAAATTTCTGTAAGGACTATGCGCAAAAACAGGATTGTAGCTAAATTCGTCAAACTGCGGTGCGAATTCCAAGTCTTCCACGTGTACAAATCTTATCCGTTCATCCGCCAGTGCAACAGGCAAGTGCGGAACGCCTAATGTATATTCCCAGGTATAGTATTCTCCAATAAAGAAAATCCTCCCCTGCCCCGGATGAACCGCCACCGCATAGAAATTTTCCACGCCACGTTCCATCAAGAGCGACCCCACACGCCGCCCAAACGCTTGAGCAAATACGGTGGTATTCATGTAAAACGCGTATTCAAAAACAACCACCGGCGCACCAAGAATTTCTGTCATATCCGTTTCCTGCCGAGATACAAAGCTACCGCTTTGCAGCACCGCAGTAATAATGGCACGACCGTTTCGCCACAATTCATGCTCTGTTATCCCACTGTAAACAATACCAAAGTACCCATCCCCCACTCCATGCACAATGCGAAACGGGCGCACCATCTCATGCTCCCAGTCGGGCGTGGCAGGAGCCAAACGTGCCTGCAAATACGGCACAAAGTTACGGTCTGTAAAATAAACAAACCACAAATGCATGGTCAAATAAACCGACAAAACAGCCAATGCTAAAATAAGTAAGGATTTTGCGTGGGCGATTATTTTTTCTTGCATGATTTAATTCGTGCCTCCTTCGTCGGCGGAGCAAATTTCAGAAGAAGTCTAATGGAATAAATTCAACTGGTGATTCTCACTCACCAGTTGAACTACGCTAAAATTCACTTTCGCCTGTATACTTGTTAAACCTAAGCACCATGGTAGTCCCCTGCCCCGGCTGGCTTGTAACATGCACCGTACCGCCATGTTCTTCCATTATTTCCTTTACAATTGCAAGACCCAGGCCCGTACCGCCCATTGCCCGCGCACGTGCCTTATCCACGCGGTAAAATCGCTCAAAAATACGCGAAATACTTTCTTCCGGTATACCCATGCCCTCATCGCGGATAAAAATGCGATAAAATTTCTCTGTGGTTTCCATTGTTACATATATGGTAGTGTTTATAGAGCTGTATTTTATGGAGTTTGACAAAATATTCGTGATAACTTGGTTTATGCGGGACGCGTTTGCTTCTATAAAGCAAGGATGCGAGCTTGCGTCAATAGAAATATGCTGTCCCTTAGTTGTAGCCAAAAACTGGCTCTGTCGCACGGTAAGGCGCAGCAACGCAACCAAATCCACTACGTCCATTTCCAACGCAGACTGTTTGGAGTCTATACGAGAAAGTTCCAGCAAATCGGACACAAGTAGCGTCATCCGGTTGGCTTCCTCGTCTATTACTTTCAGAAAATCCATTGCAATACCCGGGTCTTTTACCGCGCCGTCTATCAGAGTTTCCGTATACGTGCGGATAGATGTCAGCGGCGTACGCAGCTCGTGGGATACGTTTGCCACAAATTCCTTACGCATGTTATCCAGTTTCATTTGGCGGGATATGTCTTGCAGCACTATTACATAGCCGTCTATATTGCCTGCCTGACTGTTGTACGATGTTACACACGCAAGCATAAAAAAGTCCTTGTTCTGATATGTAGATTCGCGTATTTCTTCGGGTTGCAGGTTGTATATATCATCAGGTTCGATACCTAAGAATTCCAACACACCATCAAGGCTCATCTGATGCACATCCACATCATGCAAAAGCTCAATGCCCGCATTGTTCGCATGTATCAAAACGCCTGACGCGTCATACGCAAGCACACCATGAGATGTGTTTTGCAAAATTGCTTCGCGCTTATTACGCTCGCTTGCCATACTACGCAGCGTACTGCTTAGTTCCTGCGCCATATGGTTGAAATTATATGATAGCTGGCCTATTTCGTCCTTGCTTTTTACGGTAATTTTTTGCGAAAAATCGCCGGAAGCAATTTTTTTTGCGTGGCGGGTTATTCTTACAATGGGCGCGGTTATGGTACCGGCCAAAAAAAACATCAGCACCATGATAAGCATAAGCGAAGCCAATACCGTTATTATAATGGTAAACGCCATATTAACCAGGCTTTCGCTCATAAACTGAGTGCTTATGCGGGTAAAAATTATAAAATCTTCGCCATCGTGGGTTACAGGCATGGCAAAGCTAATCCATTGCTGATTATTCTGCCCCGGCAAATCCGGTCCCGGGCCTACAGAAAAACCTTCTCCCCCAACAAGGGCGGCCGCAATTGCTTGATTGTTAAACCGCATGGGAGTAAAAACTTGCGGCGCGATGGGAATACCGGCACTGTTCATTATCATGCCCTGTATAGAATAATCTTCGTGGCCTGCCACACCCCAAGTTGCCGCGGTTAAAAATTGACCTCGCGGATACTGCTGTACAACTTCCGCGTTAATCGCGTTGGCACGGCTGCGCAGCTGGTTTTCCACACGGCTAAGCTCCATTTGACGCATATTCCACAGCATTACGGTACCGCTTACTATCATTACAACAAGCACCACAGCGGCGTATATGATTATCAACTTTGTTTTTAGGCTGTTCATCGGACCGTTAAACCTCCTTGTTTACACAAGCATTTACAACCCGACACCAAATTCTTGAGTAAAGTGATAACCCACGCCACGCTTGGTCAAAATATAAACAGGCTGGTCGGGTACAGGTTCAAGTTTGGTGCGCAAGCGGCGTATGGTAACGTCCACCGTGCGTACATCGCCAAAATACTCATAACCCCACACTTTTTCCAAAAGAGACTCGCGGGAGAAAATCTGATTATTCTGTGTCGAAAGAAATTTTACAAGTTCAAATTCACGACGTGTCAGGTCAACTGTTTCGCCGCCACGTTTTACTTCATACAAGTCTAAATCAATTACAAGTTCGCCAAAAAGAAGACGCTTGGTACCCATTCCCACCGCTTGAGGCTTGTGCGCACGGCGTAGGTTAGCCTTTACACGGGCAAGCATTTCCCGCACCCCAAAGGGTTTTGTAATATAGTCGTCCGCTCCCAGTTCAAAACTAAGCACCTTGTCGGTTTCTTCCGCTTTTGCCGTAAGCATTATTATCGGCACTTGGGATACCTTGCGCAGCCGCTTACATACTTCGTAGCCGTCCAGGCCCGGCATCATTATATCCAGCAAAACAAGGTCAGGGTTTTCTGACAGGGCAAAACTTAGTCCCGCCTCGCCATCCGCGGCACATATGGTCTCGTAGCCTTCTTTACGCAGATTATAGTTTAAAATATCTGCAATTTTTGTTTCGTCGTCTACTATCAAAATTTTTGCCGACATGTTGTAAGCTCCTTTACTGTGGTTACTAAAAACTTAATGCTACTCCTGTATCCCTACTTCTATTATGCTAGGCGTAGGGATGCGTAATATTTCCTCTTCTACAATTTCTGGGCTGCCACGCGGTACTCCGTTTACATAGGTTACAAGCTGTGTAACACGCCTTTCGCCTCCCGTACCGCGTTCTAAGATATAGAATTCATATTCTGACAGGTCTGGGTTTGTGAGTACTATCTCTCCTGGTACGATTTCTTCTATTGTCGTTACTTTGTCTATCGTTACTACCGACAGCAACGGACGGAAAGTATTTACATATAGCGTCTGGCCTGAGTGTATTATACTGTTTTCGGTCGTGCCATTTAGGCTTGCCAGAGCTGCCGCATATGTACCAAATAGTGTGGCAATCGATTCCCATGTATCACCCGGTTGTACAACGTAGGGGTAATGCACCCGTATGTTACGGTCAAGCACATCAATAATTTCTATTGTAGATAACGGTATATCAACTTCCGGGTCTACAAGCACATGGCGTACATCCCAGTCCGCTGTAAATTCGTAATGTACAGTATTCTCGGTGCGGAAACGCTGTGTCATTAGCAATATAATTTGATTTACATATTGGTCAGACCGCACCAGACCTTTACGGTTACCATTTACATAAATAGCACGCGCCATAATATTGTAGTCCAAGTAAAAGCTGATAGAATTAAACACTTCGCTCCGTACACTAATATCCCTTGCAGCAACCCATCGCGCAGGAACAACCGTAATCCTCTGAGTAGTACGTATATCCCCAAAACGCATAGAATTGAATTCTATTGCTTCGTTATGAAATTCCTCACTCGTGAGTGTTCTATCAAATGCTATATACCCTACAAATCTATCGTCTAAATAAACCGCTAGCGCATTAAAGCTAAAAAGCCGTAAGCCTATAAATATCACCACAACAACAAGGATAGCGGCTACTATGCCAATGTTTAAGAATTTTATGAACCGCGGCTCTGTGTGCTGTGGCGAGGAAGTATCCGCATGCAGTGTCTCCTGCATATTAGGTTCTTCTATGCCTATGCTTCTCCTTGCTTGCCGCATGGCACATCTTTTACACATATTAGACTCCCCTACTCTCTCGTCCCTACTTCTATCAAGCGCGGTGTGGGAAAGCGTAGTATCTCTTCTTCAAGGTCTTCCGGCTCACCGCGCTGTACTCCGTTTACGTAAGTTATAAGCTGAGTAACTTGCCTCTGCCCCGGTGACCCTTCTTCTATAGTGTTAATTACCGCGGCAGGCAGGTCCGGATTTGGCCTTTCTTCCACGTCCATGGGTATGTCTTCTATTGTTACGACTTTATCCACGGTTACCACAGAAAGCAACGGGCGGAAGGTATTTACATACAGCGTCTGACCCGGATGTATTATATCGCTTACGGTCATACCGTTTAAGTTCGCAAGTGCCGTCGCATATGTGTTAAAGCGCGTGGCAATAGCTCCCCAGCTATCGCCGGAGCGGACAGTGTAAGGGTAGCGTGTCAAAACATTACGGTCTAAACTGGCTATTGCCTCTGTTGTGGACAGCAGCACTTCCTCTTCCGGGTTAACAAGAGCATGTCGTATTTCCCACTCCGCTGTAAATTCGTAGTGTATCGTGTTCTCGTTACGGAACCGCTGTGTCATAAGCAATATGATTTGGTTTACATATTGGTCAGACCGCACCAGACCTTCGCGGTTACCATTTACATAAATGGCACGTGCCATAATATCGTACTCTAAATAAAAGCCTATGGCGTTAAACACTTCGTTCCGTGCCGAAATATCTCTTGCGGCAACCCATCTTGCGGGCTCAACTGTAATCCGCTGGGCAGTGCGTATATCTCCAAGACGTGCGGAATGAAACTCTATTGTCTCACTATGAAACTCTTCGCTTGTGAGAGTTCTGTCAAGAGGCAAGTGCCCCACAAGTTCGTCATCCAAGTAAACCGCAAGCGCGTTATAACTGAAAAATCGCAAAATTATCATAATAGCAAGAGTACCCAAGATGGCCACGGTCACACCAATATTCAAAAATTTCTTGACACGGGGATCCATGTTACTAGGCAAGAGTGAATTCCTATGCTGCGGCCTGCTTCTTCTTCTGCCGGCAGGACGTGTGTCCTGCTCCCTTCTGTCCCGTGGACCCGGCTTATGCGCACCGGTACGACGACGCGCCTGATTATAATACTCATCCCTTTCCCTGCTTTCCCTAGGTGAGTAGAGAGCGTCTCTTGCAGGAACCTCTCTTTGATAAGGGTATCTCTCTGCCTCCCCTTTCGGCTCACGGGGAGGCTTTTTCGCCCCTCCGATTTCGGGCAGAGGGGCTAAGTTGCGCTTGGGCGCGTCATATCCCGTTGCTTTTTGCCGTGGCGGGGCAAGTTCAACCGGCTGAGGCGGGCGTTTTATGTCTCTTTGATTGTTGTAACTCATTGACAGATTTCACCGCCTTTTCTTAGATTTTGAACCGTTAAGGCAATATAATTATCGCCTGCGCCGTGGTTGACTGCGGTTCGGTTAATGTTACATGTACATTCATGTTCACACGCAAGGCATTGCGGTGTAGCGACGCACCGGCACGGGTTACTGTCAAATTGTGAGACAATTGCAGGTTAACCGTACGGCGGGCATTGCCCTGGCCTTCTACCACAGTTATGTTGCCGCTTGCATGGATTGCTTGGATATATCCGAGTATAACCGTCTGCTGTGCGGAAGACTGAGCCTGTATTTGGATATCTATAACTTCGCGGCTGTCCAGCATTACACTAAGAGTCTGGCCAATGCGCAGCGAATAAATGTCAAATACGCCGGGAACTACCACGTATATTGCGGATTCGCCTGTAGAGCGTGTTATTGTTATTTGAGAATTGCGTTCGCGGATAACCAGCTCTGTCAGCCTGCCGCTTACAGTAGTACGTACGCCGGAGGCTACCACGCTTACGGCGCGGTCATATTCTGCGTTTATGGTAACGCTGTCGCCTATGCGGATGTCGCTCCAGTTTAGGTTTTGTACGCCGTTGCGTGTGAAGGTTGTCGCGAGGGTGGTGCGCAATTCGTAAATTCTGTCGTTGGGCAGCGCAACTGTAAGGATGGGGTTGCCGCCCACGGTTTCCGGCGGACGGGATTCAAGAAGAGTACCCACCAGCGTACGCTCACGCTCTACTAATGTAAGCTCGTGCAATATACCATCCGCAAAACGGAAGAACGCGATATCACCAACTTGCACGGAGTTAAAAGGTACCACCACGCCACCACGGGTGATAGCTGCGTTTGCAGCCAAAGTAAATGTCCGCTCTTCGTTTACAACTTCGCCACTGATACGCACACGCTGGGTGCGAATGGTTAAACCGTTTGCGGTTACTGCTGTCACAAAGCCTTCATCAAAACTGAGATTACCCACAGGTGTCGATGCACCTGTCTGTACATTGCCCGTGCGTCCCACAAGGCTTATTGCCTCGCCTTGCGCGTTTGTAAGCGTGGTAACTGCCATACCCACTTGCAACGCGGAAAACGGACGCTGCAAGCCATCTATCATGATAATGCTATTGGCGGTAAACCGTACGCTTTGCAAAGCCGTGGTCGTGCGTACGTTTATATGGGTTGTACCTTGTATACTTTCGATTACTCCAATTACAGTTCCCGCACCTGTCGTCTGCCCTGTAGTGGTGCTTTGAGAATTTAGCATGTTAAATAGAATTGTTGCCAGTTCTGCACGATTTATGTTTTGAGTTGGATTGAAAGCCCCTGCTCCGCGCTGGATAAAATTTGAATTAAGCGCGAAATACACGTAGCGGCGATAGTTTGCATTAATGCTTGCATCGTCTGTGAAGGGGTTTGAATGCGGCAATGTTACGGCAGCCGCAGCGGTAGAATGTCCAGCCATGCGCGCCACCCATGTAATGGCTTGCTCGCGTGTAAGGCTATTTGCGACAGAAGACTGTCCTGCGGTTGTTACAAATCCCAGCACTTCTGTTTCTGTTATAACGTTGTGGTATAAAAGGAATGCTATTTCCCTATCAAAATTTCTGTTCCAACTGGGGTGGCCTGCCGCCATTGCATCCAAAAACGTACGGGCATTGTTGACAGAACGTTCGAACATTGCCTGTTGCGCTGCGGGCAGGTTAGCCGTAACAATGCGGAAACCCGATGCCATTGCAAGAACCTGTGCCGCCTCAAAGCTAGTTAAAGTACGTGTTGGATTGAAGTTACCCGCAGCATCACCCATCATGAATACGCTATTGGCTGGGTTAGACACCCACGCTATTGCCGCAGCGGAAGGGTGATTTGCCGGCACATCGTTAAACAAGGACGCCTGTGCCATTGCCGGAGTTGCGACAAGTAGGGTAAGTATAGCGGCCAGTGCTATTGCTGATATACGAGTTGATATTCGTAACATTTTGGTCATCCTTTCCGATTGAGAGTTTCAGTTTGTATAAATCGCACGCCCTTGTGCTTTTCTTGCAAAATATCATATGCTTGCCGGGCAGTATGTTCATTTTCAAAATAGGCGAAAACCGTAGCACCCGTACCCGTCATAGATGCATTAAGCGCGCCGTGGTTTTTCATATCGGTGATGAGCGTCGTTATTTGCGGATGCATAACGGATGTTATAGGGGTGAATATATTTTCGAGATGCTGTGCTATTTGACTGACATCTTTCGAATTACAAGCCGTGAAGAAACCCTCCAGCTTTGTCAATATACGGCTGTCCAGCTTTGGCTGCTTTAACATGCCAAAAATTTCTCCTGTAGACACATGCACAGGCGGACATGCCAGCAGGATATGGCATGGCGGATGGGGTACCAGTGGCGTTAGCTTTTCGCCAATGCCGGTTGCAAGAGCCGTGCCGCCCGTTATACAAAATGGGACATCCGCGCCAAGCTGCACGCCCAAGGTTGCTAATTCTTCCTGCGGGATATTTAGACCGAAAAGGCAGTTAAGTCCCTGCAGCGTAGCAGCCGCGTTGCTGCTGCCGCCACCTAAGCCTGCGCCTATGGGGATATGCTTGTCCAATATTATTTTAACCGGGGTGGTGATATTATATGTCTTTAGGAATAGGTTTGCTGCTTTTACTACAAGATTATCGGCTCCCGCATGTAGCACATTGCAGTTCTGCGGGCGGCTTTGTTGTATGCCGGGTGCAATTTCAAGTTCCACCGGCTCTCCACTGCCATTCCCAATTTCAAACCTAAGTTCATCACACAGCCCAACCGACTGCATAACACTAACTATCTCGTGATACCTGTCGTTTCTTCTGCCTGCAATTGCCAAAAAAAGATTTATTTTGGCAAACGCGCTATTTTTCACAAAACCCCCGGTGCTGTACCGAGGGTTTTGTAAGGGATTTATTTGACCGCTGTTTGCACAGTGAACCATATTAACGTTTGGAGAATTGAGGCGCACGTCTCGCACCTTTAAGACCATATTTCTTACGCTCTTTCATACGCGGGTCGCGTGTTAGGAAGCCCGCGCGCTTTAGAGGCTGGCGGAAGTCCGAATCCGCAACAAGCAACGCACGAGAGATTCCATGACGAATTGCACCGGCTTGACCGGTGTAACCGCCGCCAAAAACACTTACTCTGATATCAAACTTACTGAGCGTCCCTGTAAGTTCCAGCGGCTGGCGCACGATTAGTTTTAGCGTTTCCAATCCAAAATAATCGTCTATACCGCGCTTATTAATTGTGATATTACCTTTGCCGGCCATCAGATAAACGCGAGCAACCGCGCTTTTTCTTCTACCGGTTCCATAATATGAAACTGATGCCATAGCTCACGCCTCCTATTCTAAGTTAAGCACTAATGCTTCCGGTTGTTGAGCTTGATGTTTGTGCTCAGGGCCTGCGTACACATGTAGTTTTTTATACATTTGACGACCCAAGTTGTTCTTTGGCAACATACCCTTTACAGCGTGTGTTACTATAAATTCTGGCTTTTTGCTTTGCATGTCGCGCATGTTAATTTCTTTTCTTTTACCAATGTGGCCGGAATGGCGCACATATATTTTTTGATCCAGTTTGCGGCCTGTTACAACTACCTTGTCGGCGTTTACGATAATAACATAATCGCCAGTGTCTACAGACGGGCTAAAAATCGGTTTGTGCTTACCGCGCAATATACGCGCTACTTCGGAAGACAGACGGCCTAAATTAAGGCCCGCCGCGTCCACAACAAACCATTTGCGCTCTACTTCATGAGGCTTGGTGATATGGGTGGTGCGCATGGGTACTAACCTCCATATGGGTTCTAAATTTGTTAAAACTTTTGTGTTGCACAATTTTTGTAGCCTCAATCGGGGTAGAGACATATAGCAAGTTTAGAATAAATCTTAGAAAAAGTCAAGACAAACTTGTGAAAAAGAGGTATAATGGACAGGCTGTGCCTCGAATAAGCACAAAGTTTGTGAGTGTTCGAAGCATCTTAATAAAGAAGGAAGGAACTGACAACATGAAAAAGAAAATTGCAATCCTAACCGGCGGCGGCGACGCACCGGGTCTTAACGCCGTAATTTACACAATAGTACGCGCATGTCAGAACATGATGGACTGCGAGCTTATCGGCTACAAATTCGGCTATAGGGGGCTGTACAACAACGACTTTATGCCACTTACCCTGGAAACTACCACAGGCATATTGCACAGGGGCGGCTCAATTTTGTACAACTCGAATAAGGATAATCTGTTCGACTATACAGTGGAAGAAAACGGTGTCATGGTAAAAAAAGATGTTTCCGACATAGCAATCGAAAACATGAAAAAAGAAGGCGTAGACGTATTAGTTGTACTGGGTGGTGACGGGACGCTTACCAGCGCGCGGGATTTTGCCCGCAAAGGCATTAATGTTGTAGGTGTACCCAAGACAATTGACAATGACCTCACTTCCACGGAGGTGACTTTTGGATTTGATACGGCAGTTAATATTGTTACGGAAAATTTGGGGCGTTTGCACACCACAGCGGAAAGCCATCATCGGGTAATTGTGGTGGAGGTTATGGGACGCAGTGCAGGTTGGATTTGCTTACATGCAGGGATAGCCGGCAGCGCAGACGTTGTGCTTATCCCAGAAATACCGTATACCATTGACGGAATTGTGGAAAAAATAAAAGACCGTGGACGCCAAGGCAGACCGTTTACAATTATCGCCGTTACTGAGGGCGCAATAGAAAAACATGGTTCTGCCGTAGTGGGCAAAGTAGTGGAAGACAGCCCCGACGCGATACGCTTTGGCGGAGTTGCGGCATATATAGCAAGCAGGCTGGAACCGCTTGTAGACCACGAAGTGCGCCTGTGTGTGCTGGGGCATATCCAGCGCGGCGGTGATACTTCTCCTGCGGATAGGATTCTTTCCGCAAGGTATGGGGTAAGGGCTGCCACGCTTATTAAGGAAGGTATTTTCGGCTGCATGGTGGCATTGCAAAACGGCAAAATGGTTCCCGTACCGCTGGATGAAGTGCTGGGTGATGGCGAAATTGGTGTTACAAGCACCGGCGGAGCTAAAGTTGTAGACCCAAATGGAGAGCTTGTTCAAGTGGCCAAGGCTATGGGGATTTCTTTTGCGGATGAATAAGCTTTAAGGACTGTTTTGATGAAAAAGCATAGATTTTTTTATTTCGTGATATTGCTAATGTCTGCGGCTGTTTTGGTTGCCGCAGACATATGGCTGAAGGGCTGGGCCGCCGCCAACCTGCAAGGCGCACCTGCGCGGAGTTTAATACCCGGCCTTCTTGGTCTGACATACCACCGCAACACCGGCGCGGCATTTGGCCTGCTGGCGGATTTCGAATGGGGACGCTGGGTTCTTATTGTTGTCAAAATTGTGCTGATGGGCGGACTATTGTGGTTTTATAACCGGATACCGGCAGGCAAAAGATTCTGGTGGCTGCGTATGCCTGTTATTTTAATTTTCGCAGGTGGAATCGGCAACTTATGGGACAGGATTATCTTTGGCTATGTGCGTGATATGTTAGCATTTTTGTTTATGGATTTTCCTATTTTTAATCTTGCGGATGTCTTTGTTGTTACCGGGTGCTTTTTGGGTGCCTTTGTCATGCTTTTTGTGGTGAGGGATTTTCCGTGATTGTCTCCCCAGAAAGCTCAGGCATTCGTTCTGTTGTTGCCCCATCTGAAAGCTCCGGTATTCGTATCGATGTTTTTTTAACGGGAACAGAAGGCATACCCACACGCAGCATTGCACAAAAACTATTGACTGACGGACTAGTCACCTGCCGCGGTATTCCTTTGCAAAAAAATTATAGGGTAGCCGTCGGAGATGAGATTGAATACAGCATTCCCGAAGCAAAACCATGCGAAACCAGCGCGCAAGACATTCCTCTTGACATTATATATGAAGATACACACCTGCTGGTGATAAACAAGCCACGCGGGTTAGTTGTACATCCAGCAGCAGGCAACTGGGACGGTACGTTAGTTAATGCGCTGCTGCATCACTGTAGCGGCAATCTGTCGGGTATCGGCGGCGTTATGCGCCCTGGAATTGTGCATCGGCTTGATAAAGATACATCCGGAATAATGGTGGTTGCGAAAGATGACATCGCTCACAGTGGGCTGGCGGCACAGCTTGCTGATAATTCCATGATGCGAGTGTATACTGCGGTGTGCCACGGTGTGATTGAGCGGGACAAACTGCGGATAGACGCGCCCATTGGGCGGCATCCTGTTAATCGGAAGAAGATGGCTGTTGTGCAGGCGCAACCCACCAAATTAGGGGCAGACCTCATGTCTGTCCGCACCCGCTCCGGTTCTTCTGTCCCTGTTTTACAGAACAGAAAAATCATATCTTCCCGCAACGCTGTAACATATGTAGAAGTGATAGAGCGGCTGCCAAAGCACACTCTAATATCCGCCCGATTGGAAACAGGCCGTACCCACCAAATACGCGTACACATGGCACACATCGGTCACCCTGTGTTTGGTGACGAAACCTATGGTAGGACGCCGCACTTTGCCACAAACGGGCAGATACTTCACGCAACGGAATTGGCTTTCACTCATCCTGTTACCGGGCAACACATGACCCATACCGCACCTTTGCCGGAATATTTTACAAACGCGGTGAAAGCTGTGCGTGGGAGGTAGACACCAGTTTTAATGAGATTGCTTTTCAAGTGGCTAGTGTCACTAGCCACTTGAATCCACAAAAAACCCCGTATCACACTCAATTCAAAAGTGCGGTACGGGGTTTTCCACTTTAGCAGCCTCGACGATAAATGCTACAGCCAAATTTCGTTCTAATCAATCTCCGCAACAGCCATATCAAGCGCGGCCTTGACTGCTTGCTGCAAAATACCTGTCGTAACAGGATAATCCGTTGCCGGGTCTATGAATGCCGACTGATATCTTAGCACTTCTTCCGCCAAGTCATGCATTCGCGGCTCGAATAGTGGGAAAAATACGCGCTGTATATCTTCCATATCCGTCATATAAAGATACAGTATCTCGTTTTCGCTTACGGCCACGCGCACTTCCACGGGCTTGTTGTTTAGTATAATTGTGGATGAGTAGGTACCCGGTATGAAAACACTTTCCGGGGTCGGTTCTGTGGCGTCGCGGCCGCTACGAGGCAGTAGAAATATCAACGCCAAAACCACCAGCAGTATCCCCACCAACACTATTGCACCTATTCTTACCAAATCTTTCATCTGTAGGACAAAAATTTTTGTTCCACCCATTGCTTACTTCCTTTCGCAACAATTATACTGATATATCTATGAAACCAACGACACAATTATGCAAAACGTGAACACCAAAAAATACCATGTTTTTCATATTTTCTACAACCCCCTAAATTGGGGGTTTTCTATTTTTATGTCGTTAAAATCAGATTGACTTCCACGTTCCGCCTGTTATAATTTACGGACATGTTCGATAGTATTTTAAAAACACGTGGGTCAGATTTCGGGAGGGTGACGGCATGCAATACATACTAAAAAGAGACAACAGAAAAGCTCCGTTTGATGCAAGCAAAATTACAACATGCATAGACAAAGCTCTGGAAGCCGTAGGATACAACGGCACAGCAAAAAGCCTTTCTATGGCGTTAACGGCAGACGTGCTGAAAAAGCTGGATGCAGACTACGCAGACAAACCCTTCACAGTGGAAGACGTACAGGACATTGTAGAAACCGTACTGATAGAACATGGTCATGCCAAAGTGGCAAAGGCATACATTTTGTATCGTCACAAGCGCACGGATATCCGCGAAGCACGCAGTGAGCTTATGGATGCCGTTGCGGCAATTATAAAGGAAACCAACAAGGACAACGCCAATGTGGGCAATTCTCCGTCTGCCAAGGTATTGCAAATTTCCGAAGCGGCGTCAAAGAGCTACTATTTGAAGCGCGGTCTGCCCGCAGACGAAACCGAAAAATACATAAACGGTGATATTTACATACACGATTTATCTTGGTACGGCAAAACTCTTACCTGCCTGCAAATTCCGCTTTCAAAGCTGTTGCGCGAAGGATTTAACAACGGACATGGTTCAATTCGCTCGCCCAAGAATATCCGCTCTGCGGTGGCATTGGCGGCAATTATTTTGCAAAGCAACCAAAACGACATGCACGGCGGACAAAGCTATGCCTATTTCGACAGGGATATGGCAACCTATGTAGAAATAGAGCGTGCGCGTCAGGAGAAAATCCTGCGCGAGAACCTGCGCACATTAGATGTTACCGCACCCGAAGAAGTTATTCAGGAATTAATAGACAAGCACACCCGTCACGAGACCTATCAGGCAATGGAGGCTTTCATATATAATTTGAACACAATGCACTCTCGCGCAGGTGCGCAAGTGCCGTTTTCCAGCGTAAACATGGGAACGGACACATCACCCGGCGGGCGTATGATAACCGAATGCTTCCTACTGGCGTATGAGAGAGGCCTTGGCAAAGGTGAGTCGCCTATTTTCCCAAACTTTGTGTTTAAGCTAAAATACGGCGTTAACTTTGAAGAAGGCGACCCCAACTACGACCTTTTCCGTCTTGCAATGCAAGTGGCGTGTAAGCGTCTGTTCCCTACTTTCTCGTTTTTGGATGCCAGCTTTAACAAAATTTATGGTGAAGAAGAAGTGGGCTACATGGGCTGCCGCACACGCGTTATTGCCAATGTAAACGGCCCCGCCGTTACTGACGGCAGGGGAAACCTGAGTTTCACATCCATCAACCTGCCGCGGCTTGGATTGCGTGCGGATAAGGACTTGGGCAAATTTTATCAATATTTGGACGAATCTATGCATTTTGTCATGAAACAGCTGATGGTACGTTACAATTTGCAAAAAAACCTGCGCGTACGTGACTTCCCATTCCTCATGGGGCAGAAGCTATACCTCGACAGCGATAATTTACAGACCGATGACGCAATCGAGCCTGCAATCAAGCATGGCACTTTAAGTCTTGGATTTATCGGCCTTGCGGAATGTCTTGTGGCGTTAACAGGCAAGCACCATGGCGAAGACGCAGGCAGTCAGGCACTGGGAATATCCATAATCAACCGTATGCGCCAGCTCTGCGACGAAGGAAGCAAGAAGCACAGCCTAAACTTTTCGCTGCTTGCCACCCCAGCAGAGCAACTTAGCGGCAAGTTTACCAAGCTGGATGTGGAAAGATACGGTGTGATAAAGGGCATAACCGACAAGAAATGGTACACGAACTCTTTCCATGTGCCGGTGGAATGCAAAATAACCGCATTGGAGAAAATTGCGATAGAAGGCCCGTATCATAAATATTGCAATGCCGGACATATTTCATATGTAGAGCTTGAGTCTGCCCCGGGAAATAATATCGAGGCGTATGAACAGATTATCCACGCAATGGCGGAAGCCGATATGGGTTACGGCGCGATAAATTTCCCTGTGGACATTTGCAGAAATTGCGGGCAGCAAGGACTGCACCAATACACCAGGTGCGTAACATGTAACAGTATGGATATTACACGTGTGCGGCGTATAACCGGATATCTTTCCACGCTGGACAGGTTTAACGATTATAAATTGGCGGAAGAAAGTTGCCGCATAAAGCATGACGACAGCGCACCCCCGCAGTAATATATGAGAATAGCCGGCATAACCTACGAAAGCCTGGTAGACGGCCCGGGAATACGCGTAGTCGTATTCGCCCAAGGCTGTGATTTAGCATGTCCAAACTGCCACAACCCGGAAAGCCATGACCCGAGTCTTGGAGAAGAATACACCGTGGCGGAACTGGTACGCAAAATAAAAAAAAGCGGTCCCGGCCGCCAAAAAGTACGCGGCGTTACATTCTCCGGCGGGGAGCCGTTTATGCAGGCGGCCCAGCTTGCGCAGGTAGCCGTCCGCGTCAAGCGGATAGGCTGGGACGTGACAACCTACACCGGCCACATTTATGAAAAACTAAAAGCCCGCACCGCAGAAAAAGGCGTACAGGCTTTACTTGATATTACGGATTATTTGGTAGACGGACCATATGTCCACGAAAAGCGAGATATTAACTTAAAATTCCGGGGGTCGAAAAACCAGCGCATAATTGACATGAACGCCACGCGGGAGAGCGGCGTGGTGGTTTTGGCAGAATTTGACTAAAATCCAAAAACCGTGACCCGAGGCTTGCAACTTTCATAAATTACATTATCGTTTATCATGACAGTGGCAAGCAAGGGGGCCCTACCCCTTATGCAAAATCAAGTGGCATAAAATGCCGGAAAATTGCAAGCCTCGGGTCACCGTTATTGAAATACTTTCCGCCGCGTTTTCAACAAAAGAGCGGCAACATATACTCGCCGCTTCCACTCTTGGAGTTGTCAAACTACTTTGGTCATCTCACCTGCAAATTATAGCATATTCTATCACTAATTGCAAATATAGCGGCTTAACTTCCAAACCCTACCCACAAGCTATAACACAAACTGCTGAATTTCGGAAAGTATTTTAACTTAATAGCGGACAAAAAGCGTCCGTTATTAAGTCAAAATACTATATTATTCCATTTTATAGAAGCAAACGAAGTGTTTCATCATTTTGCCGACAAAAAAAGGGTCGAAATCGACCCTTTGTACTAAAATCCTTTAGCCAATGTCCCCATCTTGCTTAATCTACCCAGCGACTGCCCATAGTGTATCCCTTTGATAGCCTTACCAATCAACCGGGCGATGGAGATAACTTTAATCTTCTCATGCTGTTTTTCTTTGGGGATTTCTATTGTGTCCAGCACAACCACTTCCGATAGTACGGACTTGGCTATTAGCTCGGTGGCATTTTTAGCAAGCACGGGATGAGTGATAAACGCGTGAACGGATTTGGCACCGTGGTCCATTACTTTGGCTGCGGCATTGCATATAGAACTTCCTGTTGATAGCACGTCGTCGATTATGACGGCGTGTTTTCCTTCTACTGTGCCTATAAAGTTGGCAATTTCCGGCACGCCTTTTTCGTTGCGACGCTTGTCCGCTACAGCCATAGGAACGTCCAGCAGGTTAGCAAACTCGTTGCAACGGGCAACACTGCCAAAGTCCGGCGAAACAACCACTACATCGGACAAGTCGCCAAAGCCTTCCTTGCAGTAGTTGGCAAAGGTGTAAATCCCCTGCAAATGATCCAGCGGAATATTGAAGAACCCTTGAATCTGCGGGCAATGCAAATCCATCGTAAGAATGCGGTTGGCACCTGCGGTAGTTATCAAATCCGCTACCAGCTTGGCACTGATAGGATCGTGCGAACGGGCGCGCCTATCCTGCCTTGCATATCCAAAATACGGCACAACCACCGTAATCCTGCCAGCGGACGACCGCCGCATGGCGTCTATCATGATAAGGAGCTCCATCAGGTTTTCGTTAACCGGCGGCGATGTGGACTGGATTATAAAAACGTCCATCCCGCGAACAGTTTCGTTTACACGCATGTTAATTTCGCCGTCGTCGAAGCGGGCTGCGGTCGCCTTGCCCATGTCCACTTCCAAGTAATCCACCACGGCATTTGCCAATTTCTGATTAGCATTTGCCGCAAAAACCTTTATTTCGCCTAAAGCATTGTGCATAAAAAATGTCCTCCATCTTAGTTATGCCTTTCGACTCCACTGGCTACTTACTCGTCAAAATCCGAATCCAAAATTTCGATTTCCATGGCATCGTCGTCGTAATCTTCTAGTGACTCTTTATTTACCGGGATAAAATTTTCCGGGTCGGTTAGTTGGTCGATGGTTTTCATGCCATAATGTTCTCGTGCTTTATTTTCAATTTCCTGGGCAATTTCTTGGTTGTCTTGCAAATATTGCTTTGCGTTTTCGCGGCCTTGGCCAAGGCGTATTTCGCCATAGGAGTACCAACTGCCGCTTTTTTTGACCAGGTCGAGATTTGCGCCAAGATCCAAAAGATCGCCATATTTGCTAATGCCTTCGCCATACATCATGTCTACTTCGCAGGTGCGGAACGGCGGGGCTACTTTGTTTTTGGTAATTTTTATTTTTGTACGGTTGCCTACGGGGACTTCGCTTACTTTGATGGCTTCCGCTTTGCGGATGTCTATGCGTACGGATGCGTAGAATTTTAACGCGCGGCCGCCCGTTGTTGTTTCGGGGCTACCATAAGTAACGCCGATTTTATCGCGCAATTGGTTGATGAAGATGACAATGCAGTTTGTTTTGTGGGTTATACCTGTGAGCTTGCGCAACGCTTGGGACATGAGGCGGGCTTGTACACCCACGGAGCTTTGGCCCATTTCGCCTTCGATTTCTGACCGTGGGACGAGTGCGGCTACGGAGTCTACTATTACAATATCGATAGCGGCAGAGCGCACCATTGCTTCACAAATTTCCAATGCTTGCTCGCCGTCGTCGGGCTGGGAGATGTAAAGTTCGTCTATGTTCACACCAAGTTTTTTTGCATAAACAGGGTCAAGGGCGTGTTCTGCGTCTACGTATCCGGCAATACCGCCCAGTTTTTGCAGTTCCGATACTATGTGGAGTGCCAATGTGGTTTTACCGGAAGATTCCGGCCCGTACACTTCTACTATACGCCCCTTGGGAACGCCGCCTATGCCCAGTGCCAAGTCGATGCTGAGTATTCCCGTTGTTACCACTGGGATGGTGGTATCGCCCATTTTTTCGCCCATTTTCATAACCGCGCCTTTGCCGAAATCTTTTTCTATTTGGGCCAGAGCGGTATGCAGAGCTTCTTCCTTTGCTTCTCTTGTGTCGAGTTGAACTACTTCCTTTTTCTTAGAAGCTTTTGCTTTTTTTGCCATTTTCATGCTCCCTTCGAGGTAGATACTTTGTCTACTACTATTGTATTACAAATTTCGTGCTAGGGGAAGAGGGGTATTTCATTTCAACTTGTTAGTGTGACTACTAAGTTGAAAAATTACACCAGCCTTCGCCGGAGTAAATCCATAGCCATTTTCACCGTGCGGGTACGCATTTCGTTTCTGGTACCAAGCATGTTGATTTTTATCGCTTCGCTTTTGCCATCCATGTACAGCCCTATATAAACCAGCCCTACGGGCTTGTCCGGAGTACCGCCGCCCGGGCCTGCCACACCTGTTGTGGAAATGCCAACTGTAGCCGAGCTTGTTTTGGCGACATTTTCCGCCATTGCGGCAGCCACCTGAGAACTTACTGCACCATGCTCGCGCAGCATTTGCGCATCTATCCCCAGGCGAGCGATTTTTGCTGCGTTCGAATATGTGCAAAGCCCTTCCAATACCACAGAAGAACAGCCTGCCACCGATACAAAATCCGACATAACAAGCCCGCCGGTACAGGATTCCGCCACGGCAATTGTCAAATTTTTCTCCTGTAAAAGCCGTACCACCACCTCTGCCAAGGAGCAATCGTCGTCGCTGTAGATGTTAATGCCAAGTCTACTGCGGATTTCTGTTAGTACGGGCGCAATCAGTAAGTGTCCGGCGTCTTCGCTTTCGGCAGAAGCCGTGACGCGAACGTGAACTTCTCCTACCTTTGCGTATGGCGCGATTGTTGGGTTTGTTTGAGCGGTTATCAAATCCTCCAGCATGTCTTCTACTTTACTTTCACCCAAGCCGATTATTTTCAGAGTTTGCGAAACAAGTACTTTGTCGCTTTTTTTTCGCAAGTACGGCGCGGCGTAATTTGTGAACATCGGCTTCATTTCGTGGGGAGGGCCGGGTAGCAGGATTAGGGTTTTTTCTTTGATAGCAGTGCCTGTCCCTTCAATTATAACACCCGGCGCGGCACCGTTATCATTTGGCAATATATACGCGCCCTCCGGCACCATAGCGTTAAGCTCCACATGCACGGGCAGCTTCCAGCCTACTTTTGCAAAGCGTTCTTCTATGCGCTGCATAGATTCCTCGTGTAAAACCAGCTTTCGTCCGAAAAATTCCGCCGCCACAGCCTTGGTGATATCGTCCTGCGTAGGCCCAAGCCCGCCGGAAATAACAACAACATCGGCATTGTCAAACGCCGCTTCCATCGCACAAAAAAGCCGCTTGTAATTATCGCCCACCGTGGTTTGGCGAAAAACAGATACACCAAGCCCGGCCAGTTCCTGCGATAAAAAAGCAGCGTTCGTGTCCACAATATTACCAAGTAGCAGTTCTGTTCCTACGCTTAAAATTTCAGCAGTCATAATTTATTCCATGCCTCCCTCGTCGGCGTTACAAATAAAATCAATCCCTAACACCGGTAAAAACCCCTAAATTCTTCACAGTATAATCCACCGCAGACCACAGCGTAGATACCACGGCGACAATAACAAGCCCCATAGTAACAGGCGCGAAAATTAGGCACTCAAACGGCAGGAGAATATACACAATAAGTGCGATTTGGAAAACTGTTTTAATCTTTCCGCTTCCCACCGCGGCTATGACTACGTTTTGCTCCAGCGCAAGCTGCCTTAGCCCAGAAATATAAAACTCCCGCGTAATTATCAAAATCGTTGCCCAAGCAGGCACCGCACCCGTGGCCGTAAACGCCACCAACGCGGAACATACCAGCAATTTATCCGCCAGCGGGTCCATTAACTTGCCAAAATTAGTAATCAGCTTTAACCGCCGCGCAAGATATCCGTCCAGCGCGTCCGTTATCGCGGCAACGCTAAAGACCGTAAGCGCGAGCCACGTATTAACAACAGACGCGAACGGCTGTGCCAGATACACCACCAAAAACACCGGTATCAGCAAAATCCTTAACAAAGTAATCTTATTGGGTAGGTTCATGATGTCCCCTCAAGTCGTATTGGTCGCGACCCAGTATTTTTACAGGGTAGATTTCTCCCCGTACAAGTTCTTCTTCGGACGAAAAATTTACAACGGTATCAACTTCATAGGCGTCCCATTGGGTGCGGCCTATATAAACTCCGTCTGTTTGGGAATCCACCATTACTGGTAGTATTTTGCCCACATGCTCCTGCTGCGCTTCAAAGTTAATCTGCTGCTGCAAGCGCATAATAAGGTCGTATCGTTTGAGTTTAACTTTTTCGCTAAGTTGTTCGGGCATGGCGGCGGCGGGCGTACCCTCCTCCTGCGAATATGGAAAAACACCCAGGCGGTCAAATTTAATTTTGTTCACGAAACGGTGCATTTTCTCAAAAATGTAGTTGCTCTCCCCCGGGAAGCCCACGATTAACGTCGTGCGGATAGCAATATCAGGTATTTCCGCACGAAGAGTTTTTATCAGGTGTTGCAGCTTTTCGTTTGTGCTTTCGCGCCCCATGCTTTTCAAAATTTGATTTTGACTGTGCTGGATTGGCATGTCGATGTACTTGCATACCTGTGGCAACTCTGCAATGGCGGATATAAGCTCGGGTGTGATATGTTCCGGATATGCATACATCAGGCGTATCCATGTCGCGCCAGATTCTTTTGCAAGGCGGCGCAGCAGTTCGGGCAGCTTTTTCCTACCGTAAATATCTGTGCCGTAAAGGGACGTGTCCTGCGCCACCAATACCAGCTCCCGCGCACCGGCGGCTACAAGTTGGCGGCTTTCTTCTAATATATCTTCCATTTTACGGCTTTTGTACGACCCGCGAATGGACGGGATTGTGCAATAGGTACAGTGGTTGTCGCAGCCTTCGGCTATTTTTATATAGGCGATATGGGGAGTGACATCGTCGGAACGAGCGGCCAGGCGGGCGAGTTTTGTATCGCTGCTTGCAGCCTCAGGCGAGCCGATTAAATTTGCTACTACGTTTGCGATATTCTCGTATTCCCCCACGCCAATTATCAAATCCGCCTCGGGAATGGATTCGGCAATTTCGTCTCTGTAACGTTCTGCCATGCAGCCAACTATTATTAATGCTTGACATTTTCCCGAACTTTTATGCTCCGAAAGCTCCAACACAAGGTCGATGCTCTCTTCCACCGCCTCGCGAATAAAGCCACATGTGTTTACGATTATGGCTTTTGCCCCGGCCGGGTCGTGGATAACGTCAAAGCCAGCCGTACGCAAGGTGCCAATCATAACCTCGCCGTCTACGCGGTTTTTATCGCAGCCCAGGGATGTTAGGTATATGCTAGACATTTTTTACTTCCCATTCCCGTTCCCATGCACGCACGCAATTCTCAAGCAGCGTGGCAATAGTCATAGGCCCGACACCACCGGGCACGGGGGTAATATACGATGCTTTGCCAGCGACATTATCGTAATCCACATCGCCGCATAGTTTACCGTCCTCGCGGTTAATGCCCACGTCTATTACCACGGCACCATCTTTTACATAGTCGGCGGTTATAAATTTTGCGCGGCCAATTGCCGCTACAAGGATATCCGCGTTGCGGCATACTTCCGCCAAGTTTTGCGTCCTGCTATGGCAAACGGTTACGGTTGCGTTTTCTGCAAGCAGCAAAAACACCATTGGCTTACCCACAATATTGCTGCGCCCGACGATTACCGCGTTTTTACCCGCGATATCAATATTTTCACGCTTGAGAAGCGTTATAATTCCACCCGGGGTGCAAGGAAGAAAGCGCGGCTGGCCTGTTGCCATTAGTCCTATATTGTATGGATGCAGGCAGTCTACGTCCTTTTCGTCGCAAATGCTTGAAATTATCGTATCCGCGCATAAGTGCTTGGGCAATGGCAACTGCACCAGTATACCGTGGACGTTTTTGTCTGCGTTCAAGCCTATCAAAACATCTTCCAGCTCCTGCTGGGTAACATCAGCGGGTAGCCTGTGCAAGCTCGAACCCATACCGGCTTTTTCGCAGGCTATTTGCTTATTACGCACGTATACCTGCGATGCAGGGTCGTCGCCTACAAGTACCACGGCCAAATGCGGGGGAGCTTGGCCGCTTTGTATTATTTCGTCTACACGTTGCTTTACTTGCTGTGTAATTGCCGCGGCATGTGCCTTACCGTCTATTATCATTGCTTCCTCCTTGGGGTTAATTTCAAGTGACTAGTGTCACTAGCCACTTGAAATAAGTTTCTACACTCCGTAAATCTCCCTATATTCCTCCCGCGTAATGGTAACCTTACGCGGTTTAACTCCATCTTCCGGGCCAACTATGCCCCGTATTTCGAGGTCTTCCATCAAACGAGACGCACGATTGTACCCGATTCTAAACTGCCTCTGTAACATACTGGTGGACGCCTTACCCTTAACCAGCAAAAACTCTACCGCCTCGTGAAAGAACTCGTCCAGCTCGCCCTCTATTTTCGTTTTGCCGGGCATGGTTACTTGCTGAATCATTTCTGTAGTATGGGCAATGGGTGCCTGTGCTTTCAAAAACGCCACCAGCTGTTCTACTTCCTTATCGGAAATAAACCCGCCCTGCACACGAATTGGCTTGTTTTGCCCGCGCGGCAAGAACAACATATCCCCACGGCCAAGCAGCTTTTCGGCACCCTGCATATCCAATACCGTGCGGCTGTCCGTGCCGCTGGAAACCGCAAACGCCAACCGCGACGGAATATTTGCCTTTATAAGCCCCGTGATAACATCCACAGACGGACGCTGCGTTGCCACTATAAGATGAATCCCGGCCGCGCGCGCCTTTTGTGCAAGGCGACAAATGGCTTCTTCCACTTCGCCTTTACAGGTCATCATAAGGTCCGCAAGTTCGTCTATTATAATAACCACCTGCGGAAGCGTAGGTTCGTCTTGTTCGGACAAATGCGCGTTGTAACCCTTCAGGTCGCGGCATCCTGTTTCCGCAAAGGATTTATAACGGGTTTCCATTTCCTGCACCGCCCAGTTTAGCGCGCCGGATGCCTTTTTCGGCTCGGTAACAACGGGTATAAGCAAATGCGGAATACCGTTATACACGCTAAGCTCCACCACTTTGGGGTCTATCATCAAAAGTTTAACCTCATCGGGCTTGGCCTTATACAGGATGCTTGCAATAAGCGTATTAATACAAACAGATTTACCCGCGCCTGTGGCACCCGCGATAAGCAAATGCGGCATGTCCGCAACATCGGCAACAACAGGATTGCCCGCGATATCTTTACCCAGCGCAAACGCCAGCTTGGAATGAAAATTTTCAAACCGCTCACTTTCCAATATATCCCGCAAAAACACACCCTGCGGCTCCTTATTGGGAATTTCGATACCCACAGCGGACTTACCGGGTATGGGTGCTTCGATACGAATCCCCTGCGCCGCAAGGCTAAGTGCCAGGTCGTTGGAAAGGTTTGCTATCGAGTTTACCTTTACCCCAGGCCCGGGTGCCAAGTCATATCGCGTAACAGTCGGGCCTACACTTACCTCCACAACTTCCGCCTCTACACGGAAACTGCGCAATGTTTCTTCCAATATGCGGGAGTTTTTCATTACCTGTGTGCGTGATTCCGCGCCCATAGGATTTTTTTCGGGCTTTGCCAATATGGTTACGGGAGGCAGTTCAAAGTTCTCGTAAGACGGGGGTTCGATTCTTACAGGCACTGCCGTATCCGCAGGATGGCTTGCACGGGCATATTCGTCGTATTCCATTAAGTCGTCTTCATCATCGCCAAAGAGAGGGGTTATGGGAGAATCTACCGCGTCGTCTACCATGCCGCGTACTATAAGCGGCGTGTGCGGCGATTCATCCTCTTCGTGACTGGTTTTGATTCGGATTTCATCCGTAACAGGCTGGGTTGGGTCTACCCATGCCACGGGTTCGTCGTCATATGTAAACTCGTGTGTGTATTCCGGCTCTTCCATTCTCCCACCGGAAGGAGGGACTTCTTCGCCAAATGCTAAAATTTTAGGCTCTGTCACACGCCTTTTTGAAGCCGTCATAAACGGCGGCAGGTCTTTTTTCGTCAAATCCGCCATTTCTTCATCTATAAGCAAAACCGTATATTCTTCGTCATCGTATTCATATGTCTCTACTTCCAAAAGCTCCGCCTTTTGATGAATCTGTTCAAGCTCACGACGGAGACGCTTGGGCAAAGGTTTTAACCCGCCGTCCTGCGGCATTGCCGCTACGGGTACGGGAGTTTTTACCCGCTTTGTTTTAGCAGGCTTTTTTTTGCTTTCAAAATTCTCTTCTTCGTAGTCATCTTCGTCATATTCGTCAAAGTGATGCGCGGCATTTTCTTCGTAAATATTACGGGCAGAATTTACACCGCGCCCCAAAAGATTTACAAAAGAACGCCCCGTTACAAGCACCAGCAAAATTAATATTGCCACAAGAATGCCTATTATAGCACCGGCTTGTCCAATGGCAAATCTTATTAAATTGCCCAAGAGTGCGCCCAAAACACCGCCGCCAAACGTACGCCTGCTACTGTAAACATCGCTTAAAAATTCCATGGCTCCAAGTGAATATTCATTTAACGGTACGACAAGAATATGTAATAACGCCAAAACCAGCCACGCAATAATAGTACAGCGTATGACAGGCAGGCGTATTTCCTTGTCTATCAGCATAACAACTGAAACAGCAATAAGTGCTACCGGCAACACAAAGCCGCCAAACCCAAAAAGCCCAAGCAGCAGCCCATGAAAAAAACGCCCGACAACGCCGCCGATATCAGGCAAAAAAACTGCAATAAGCAACAGCAAGCCAACGGCAATCACACCCATCAGCTTAACTTCTGTTCTTATTGCAGGTCTTACCACAGACGAACCATGGCTTTTTCCACTTTTTTTTGACTTACCTGTATCTTTTTGCATTAAAACGCACACCCTATATAACAGTATATGACATGATGCTAGGAGTATATCATTTTTGACAAGCAGGTGCAAGGATACAGGCAATCCAAGGGTAAACACTCATATACGTAAAAACATTTTACATGCTTTAGATTAAATCCATGTTGTAGATTTCGGAAATTTTAGAACCTGTTTAAAATAAAATGAAGAAATTTGTCAAACTGAGAGGAGAATTGACATGGACAGAGGAAGAACGCGAATTGCGAAAACCCGTCTAGACAAAATCATTGGTACCAACATTCGCAACGAGCGGATAGTAAGAAACATGACAAGAGAAGAACTGGCAGAGGTAGTTGACCTTACAGTGTCTCATCTTGGCCTGATAGAGCGTGGCGAGCGCGGCGCAACACCGGTTACTTTAGAAAAAGTCGTACGTGCGTTTGGCATTACCGTCGATAGACTCTTCAAAGAGCCGGGCAGCAGGCTGTCTGCGCGTGAACAGCGCGACAGACAAGAGAACACTTATTTCAAAAAAGTTTCTGCCTTAATTACCCATTTGTCGGAACCTGAGCTTGAACTTGTGTCGCACACAATCAGAGGCGTACTAAAAACCCGCAAGAAGGGCGACGCTTTGGAGAACAAAGAAATAAAAGAAATATTTGGCGAATGAAACCCCAGCCGCTAAATATTATCGACATAGATATTAACACCTCAAGGATGCTTGGCTTCGACTATTCCAGCAATAATTTGGTTTTGCCTATCAGGCGTAAAGGTCAGCATTTGTGGGTGGCAATGGCAAATCCGTTTAATACATCTGTATTGGCGGATTTGTTTGATATAACGGGCATGTCTATCGTGCCCGTTATGGCGTGTGCCGAAGACCTTCGGCACAATATAAACAAAATACTTTCGGGGGATGAAGTTACCACCCTGGCATCTCAATTTTTGGTGGATGCGCAGCTTGGCAAAATTACGGGCGAGTACAGCTTCGAGCTTTTGGCGGAAGTTTCGTCTGCCCCCGCGGTGCGTCTGCTTGATTCTACTTTGGAATCAAGCATTGTAAATAATGCAAGCGACATACATATCGAGCCGGTTGGAAATCGCTTACGCATTCGTCGGCGTATAGACGGCCATTTAAGCGTATACAACTATGTTGACGTTTCGCTGGCTTCCAGTGTACTGTCACGCCTAAAAATAATGGGCGGTATGGATATTTCCGAAAGAAGACGCCCACAAGATGGGCGTTTTACAATGAACTTCCAAAGCTTTAAAGTCGAATTCCGCCTTAGCTGCCTGCCCACCGCCTTTGGAGAAAAAGCGGTAATTCGTCTGCTATACGACTACGGGGTTCAATTGAAAAAGACCGACTTGGGCTTTTTCCCCGACGACCTTGAACGTATAACCGAGCTTTTTCATCGCCAGCACGGTTCTATTTTTATGACCGGGCCTACAGGCAGCGGCAAGTCCACTACCCTTACATGCTTCATGGAAGAATTAAACCGAGGCGACGTTAACATAGTAACCGTAGAAGACCCGGTAGAAAACCCAATCCCCGGCATAAACCACGTTAACGTAGAGCGCGCCGCAGGCTTCTCTTTTGCCGACGCGCTAAAGCATATCCTGCGGCAGGACCCCGACATTATAATGATTGGCGAAATACGTGACGAAGAAACCGCCCGCATAGCCATACAGGCCGCAACCACCGGGCATATGATGCTTAGCACCCTACACACCAACGATGCCGCAGGGGTAATAGAACGCCTAATTGACATGGGAATAGAATCCTACCTGTCTTCCGCCGCGCTAAACGGCGTAATATCCCAGCGACTGGTAAGGCGAATATGCAAAGACTGTATCGTACCTGCCAAACTTTCCATCCCACAAGCCATGCTGCTACACCTCGAGCCCGACACTAAAGTCTTTAAAGGGACAGGCTGCGAAAGCTGCCTAAACACAGGCTTTAAAGGCCGCGTAGCAATATACGAATACATAATAATGGATAACGAAATGCGGCGGCGCATGAGTGACGCACCCTATGAATTTGCATCCGACCTGCGAGCAGAAAGCAGGTTTACAGCAAATGCCATACGACACTTGCTGGCAGGCCACACCACCGCCAGTGAGATATTAAAAATTTTAGGCAATGGTGCCATTCAGTTGGATTACATGTAAAATATTTCAACTGGTGACTCACAGTCACCAGTTGAAATATTTTATCCCACAAAATACCATAATGTTTTTGTTTACAAATTGACACGGATTTAGTAAAATCTTGTGGTAAGTATTCGTATTTTGTTACTTTTGGTTCCTTAGACGGAAGGAGTTGTACAGGAATGAAGAAAAAGTTTGTAGGATTAGTTTTGACCATGGTTATGGTGCTTAGCCTTAGTGCTGTTGCGTATGCAGATGTTGCGTATGAGCCTTGTGATGATGTGCCACCAATAGCAATTATGCCTCTTGGCGGTGATGGTAACATACCAGAACTTTAATCGTGCATAGCCCATATTTGGGCTTTTTTAGATAGAACGGAGAGTTGTAAATGAAAACTATTGATACCAAGGAAATATTAATTAGCGAGTATTTTACGACCCGGCTCGCTGAGCGTGAAAGATGGAAAGAACTTATACATAGGCTGGAAATATACTTGGAAGATAATTTTGACAACCAGTTAAGCCTTATACTTGCCTCAATGCAAATCCGTGAAGAAGATTTAACATCCAACTGCTTTGACAAATGCTGTGATATGGCTGTACCACTTTTTGAGCGATTTGAACGCATGTTGGAATGTGACATCCTTGAACTTTCTATACTATGTTCAACGATTAACTATAATAAAAACTACAAAAGGTCTCTTTTGCTTGCCGAAAAAGGATTCGAAATATCTTATGCCCTCGAACAGAAAGGTAATCCAGATGCTTGGAAAGCCCGAGCTATGATTAGCATTAACTTGACCATGCGCCTAGTACGTGCGCGATTTGTTGATATCGACCCTGCCAAACAAGGTGCCGATTTAGCCGAAATAAAAAAAGAATTCAAACGTCATCTAAAGCTGGGCAGAGACGTATTAACAGAACCAAAGCACAAGGTCATGAAGCTTGTACTAAACATCCGAGAAGCTCTTTTCAACAGAAACTGCGATGACATTTGCGACGGGCTGTTTAAACTTAAAAAAGCAAAAGAGGTAGTATGGCTTAAAGCACTCGAAGACGAGGTTATGGACTACTTATTCCATTTCCGCATGCTACTATCCACTGAGCAGATTAACTTACTCGTTGGCCTACGTATCAGAAGACGAAGACAGGAATTGAGCCTCTCCTTAGATGATTTTTCAGAGGAAATGGCGATGGAACGTACAAGCATAATCAAAGTAGAAAACGGAACAGTAGGACTACATACACCAAAATTGTTTCTTGCCGCAGACCTCCTGGGTGTGGGCATAACCTACTTCTACGGAGACCCGCAAAAGAAACTATACGAAACCGAAGAAGACAGATTCGCGCATAAAATATCTCTGGCAATGAGAAATTCTACTGACAACGAAAAGGAGCTTTTGCACTCCATCGCAATGACGCTTGCAGATCACAAAAAACCGCCATCCAAAAGAAAGAAGAGAGATTTCTAATATCCATTCCAAATGAAAACATCCCAATGTTTACGAAAATTTGTGCGAATGCAAAAATTACGCAAACATTGGGATGCTTTTATTTATAATCGATACTGCTTGGTATAAAACCCCACATTTTTACCAATCTATAGAATATGATATACTATAGACCAATCATATCTTCACAGCCCGGTAGCGGCAAAAACGCGCCGCCGCTTAGGCTTCATATCCAAGGAGGCAAACATGAAAAAATTATTCGGCACAGACGGGGTACGCGGTGTAGCCAACAAAGAACTAACCCCCAAGCTGGCGTTTGAACTCGGCAAAGCAGGGGCATATGTGCTTACAAAAAACGCCACAGGCACACCCAAGGTAATGGTGGCAAAGGATGGACGGCGTTCCGGTGATATGCTGGAAGCGGCTCTTACGGCAGGGCTGTGTTCAATCGGTGCGATAGTGTATCACTGCGGGGTAATTCCCACCCCGGCAGTGGCTTATTTGATAAAAAAATACAAATTTGACGCAGGCGTTATGATATCCGCGTCTCACAACCCCATGCAGGATAACGGAATAAAATTCTTTAACGCGTCAGGGCTAAAGCTGCCTGACAGCCTGGAGGAAGAAATCGAATCCATAATCCCCAACTTGGACGATATCCCCTGCCCAACCGGTGCCGACGTGGGCGTGGTAAAAAGCTGCCCCTACGCACTGGAGGACTATGCATCCTTCCTGGTGTCAACCGTACCCAGTTTACGCCTGGACGGTATGAAAGTCGCGCTTGACTGCGCAAACGGAGCAACCAGCGTTGTCGCGCCGATTGTTTTTGAAAAGCTGGGGGCAGAAGTGCATACATTGCACCACCGCCCAAACGGCATTAACATTAACGCCAACTGCGGCTCCACCCATATGGACGACCTTAAAAAATTTGTAGTATCGCAGAGCATGGACTTGGGGCTGGCATTTGACGGCGATGGCGACAGAATGCTGGCGGTAGACAAAAACGGACAGGACATAGACGGCGACATGATAATGGCCATTTGCGGGCTGGACTTGTACGAGCAAGGACAGCTTGACACAATTGTGGCCACGGTAATGAGCAACCAGGGGCTGGTAGCATTTTGCCGCAAGCATGGTATAGCCATGCACCAGACCAACGTAGGAGACCGCTATGTACTGGAAAAAATGATAGAGGAAGACCTGCCTCTTGGCGGCGAGCAATCCGGGCATGTGATTTTTCGCGAGTACAACACCACCGGAGATGGTATACTTGCGGGTGTGCAACTGCTAAGCGTACTTGTGCGCAAGAAAAAGCAGCTGCACGAATTGGCGCAAATGATGGAAGTCTTCCCTCAAGTTTTAATTAACGCAAAAGTACCCAACAACCGCAAAGGCGAACTTATGACTTGCCCCAAAATAAAAAAAGTCCAAGCGGGCATTGAGGCACAGCTTGGAGAATACGAACGTATTCTTGTGCGTCCGTCGGGTACGGAACCTGTGGTACGCGTTATGATTGAAGGCCGCGACCAAGCGCAGATAACCAAATGGGCTCAGGAGTTAGTTGCGGCAATTGAAAGTTCGCTTACGTAATAAGTATGGAATTTCCCTCCAATTGCCTTTTTGCCGTACAAAAGGTATAATCATTCCATGCACTAAACTTTCACCTGTTTGATGCATGGAATGTCAATACATAGGGGGCCGATTCATGGCACGTACACAACTGAGGCAAAAACTCCCCAAGCTGCCGCGACGCAAAATTTCGCTGCGCAAGCAACGGAAGAAGCAGCAAATTTGGATATACAACGGAGAAAATCTGGAACAGGAGCGTATTTGTCCCGAGCGATGGATGCGCTTGATATACGAAAACCCTGTTGGCGGAGCATCATTACTGTGGTTGGTTAAGCGTAAGGCCGTAAGCCGGTTGTACGGGCTTTATTGCCGCACGCCGCTTTCCGCAAAAGTCATACCCAAGTTTATCGACAAATATAATGTAGACATGACCGGCTGCAATGGTACCTATAAAAATTTCGCTCAATTCTTCTACCGAGAGAAGGAAGATGTTGCCTTTCCGCAGGATACTTCCACTTTAGGGGCTCCTTGCGAAGGGCTTGTTTCGGTATTTGCGGATATCAGGCAAAGCCAGGTTGTAATGGCAAAAGGTGTGTCATTCTCGTTGGCGGAGCTTTTTGGTAACGAAGATATAGCACGGCAATACGAAGGCGGCACCATGGTTAGCATTCGCCTAACCCCTGCCAACTATCACCGGATGCATTTTTTTGATAACGGTAAAGTAGCCCAAACCCGCATGATAAAAGGCGACTTGTATTCTGTTAGCCCACTGGCACTAAACCGTGTGGTTAGGCTGTACTGCCGCAACAAGCGCGCGGTTATCCATTTCGAAACAGAAAACTTTGGCGACGTGGCTCTGGTGGAAGTAGGCGCGACATTTGTGGGCAGTATTGTCCACTGCTTTGAAGACGGTGACGAGGTTAACCGCGGGCAGGTAGCAAGCTATTTCAAGCCCGGCGGTTCCCTTATTCTTATGTTTTTAAAAAAAGAGCAGTTCGTACCGGACCCGGAGTTGGTTCTGCGCTCTGCAGAAGGATACGAAACAAAAATCCCCATAGGCGCACCGCTGGGGAGTAAAGTTTAGCATAAGGGCATAAGGATGTGAATACATGAAGCTGGAAAAGCTGTTCCCCGCACTAAAATATCTTAATATCCCCAATGCCATAACTTCCGTCGGGTTGATATTTGGCATATTGGCAGCGTATCATCTTACGCGGCAGGACTTGCGTATGTCCATTATCTTCTTGTTTTTTGCATCGGCAATGGACTTGCTGGACGGGCTTGTTGCATCAAAATTGAACCAGCAAACCAAGTTTGGCGGGTATCTGGATACAATGGTAGACTTTTTCACCTGCTGTATCATGCCTATTTTCATGGTCTTCTATCTACTAAATTATAATCCGCTTATTATTGCGGCGTTGATATTTTACAGTATGTGCGGCCTGTGGCGGCTGGCATATTACAATGTTATAGATGCCGAAAATTTCACAGGGCTGCCCGTACCGGGTAGTATGATGCTTATTACAATCTCCATATGGTGCGTTTTTACATATGGGATACCTGTGTGGGTAGCGGCAGCGGCGTTCTTTGTTGTGGGTCTTTTGATGCTGTCCAAATTCCAGCTTACAAAGTACGGCCTTTGGCAAAAAGTATTTGCGGGGCTTGGGTTGGTATTTTTGGTGGTAGTTATTCTTAGTTAGCAAAAGGCGAATTTTCCGTCAGATATAGTGCCTGTGCAAAATGCTGTTCGATTACATTGGTATACGTTTGCGCAAGCCTTGCAAGAAAGTAGTTGCTCATAAGCAATGCACGGTCTGCCGCGTTAGTATGGAATCCGTTTTCCACAAGCACAGCAGGTACATTAGTCTCCCGTATTACCATCCAGTGATGCGGGATTATTTCTCGTCTTTGTATCCCCAGCGCATTAATCCCGTCCAGCAGCAAATCTGCAAATAAGTAAGTAACATCCATATGAGAATAATTGGCGAAATAATTCACATTGCGTGGGTTGCAATTAGTTGAAAAGAAAACATCCGCACCGTTTATGCTTGTGTTTATAGGGGTACTGGTTGCGTTGGAATGCAGCGAAATTGCAAGAAAGCCATAGCGTATAACAGGGTCGTCTTGCATCTCAAAAATCCGCTGCCATTCCGGGTGGATGCGTCTTGTAAGAGTCATATCAAAGGGCGTATTCATATAAATATGGGCGTATATTTCGGGGTTATGTATTATCCTTTCAAGCAATGCCATATGCCTGTCAATCTCTGCAATGTCGGCCCTTATGCGGCGTGCGTGTGCAGAACTGCGTGCAAAAGTAGGAAGATATGCAAGCTCTGTCAATCGCGTCTCTCGTATTGCCTCCAATGCCCACTTATTTATTAGTGCGACGCGAACAGAAGGAGGAATATCAAACTCACCTTCCCGCGTGAGAAACACAGTCGCGCCCTGTTCCTCCAAAAACCTACGTGTCATTTGCGCAAGTACCAGCATACGCACACTTTCGACATATCCCGCAAAGGCTGGAGAATTCTCCATCCCGTGTCCCGCGTCAAGCACGATTACCTTGCCCTGTAGTGGTAAATTTTCCTGTGCATGAAATACTTGGACGGAGATACCAGCTGTTGCAATGGTTATTATTAATATGGTAAGAAATTTTTTTAACAAAAAAATCGCTCCTTTGCTACAGTGCGAAAAATTCACTTTCGCACTATCGCGCATATTAGCGGGAGTATACCACAATACGACAAATTCGCATAGTTTTGTCGAAAGTAGCAGGGTAAGCCTAATTTTGAAATTGACAAAATCCTAGGACTATGTCATATGGTTTTGTCCGACTATTTAATGTATAATGCTAACAAGTTGCGAGATACCTCTCTTGTAACCACTGCTCTTACCCGGCTCTAGCGATAAACGGTAGCTCCGTCCCTACGACAATCCGGCTCTGATTACATGTGCTTACATTGATAGCTGTTTAGTAGCTTATCGGATGGATA
>Ga0123355_10000061_pt1 | contig 114819 bp, 118 predicted proteins | sample TergutEmb28metaG_3_FD_89872 | JGI IMG/M metagenome (GOLD analysis project Ga0123355, IMG submission 89872) | Embiratermes neotenicus P1 segment gut microbial communities from Petit-Saut dam, French Guiana - Emb289 P1 | ecosystem: Host-associated > Arthropoda: Insects > Digestive system > Gut ...
AACATTTACAGGCAGCCAAACCGTGATATGCCAGACATTACAGTAACAGAAGTAACATGGGATATAAGATGGCATTATCAAGTTGCCGATCTTTACCTGACTAATGTAGAGCGTACCGACGGTACAGTAGTAGAGAAATACTATATTGGTCAAATCTTTAACAAAGCACATTATGTAAGGAACGGTTTTGCTGGACAACCAGCAGACGGTTTCCATTTCGGCATCAGACTAGAAAGTAACCGTATACACATTGATATCTGGCTGCCAGAGTATATCTACAGAGCCGAGGGTCTACAGGTGGTAGACTTGACCGACGCACTGCACAATTGGTCAACGGCACGCAATGGCTGCCCAGACGAAAATGTAGGGCCAAACCCACGCCGCACTTATACTAGATATTGCGCCGGTATTGCAATTGATGCAATATCCACATGGTATAGGCGTCCAGCACCTTGTGTTTGTTAGTTATTCGTATTAAAGACCACCGCTAAAACTCCAAAAACGGTGTTGCCACTTTCATTATTAAGTAGCAACACCGTTTTTTATGCTCTTACTGCACATTTTTTTCTTCCCTTTTGTATTCCAATATATCCCCCGGCTGGCAATCAAGGTGGTCACAAATTGCTTCTAGCGTTGAAAAGCGAATTGCGCTTACCTTTAAGTCATTATAACATCCGAATTGAAGTTGTGAGCTATTTTTTAATGGCAAACATAAATATTTTTATTTCTAACATCACTTTACTTGTTCTGTTCTTCGGAAGAGATCGGGGACGTGGGGGCAGAGCCACCACATATACAAGCCTGTCATTTTTCACTGTGCGGCGGTTACGAATTCGATAGTTAGTCGCTTGCAACAAAGACTGCTGGGTGTTCCTACCGTAGATTTGATACAACGGCTCGCTTCGTTATAACTGCCCCTTACACCAAATAATCGTAGACAACCGTTTGGCCTCTTCGTCAGAAGGATAACGAAGCAAACCATTGTCAGCCAGCCAGTATAAAACGCTATACTGTGGATAGGCTTGATATTTCAAGTAAATACGTTCGTTTTCCGATATAAACGGAGGTATTTCTTTTTGTATTTCTGCGGCAAATCCTTCAATAAAATCGACAAATATATTTTGCCCTATGTCATGATGGATTTTAGCCCATATTTCATTATATTTCTGCCATTCATCAGCGGTAAGAAACGGAATTAACAGCTGTGGCTTGCCATCTTCCATTTTGGCATAACCTTGATTAGCGAACGACGCTATCATTTCTTTGTCGAAGTCATTTGGCGTTACGCCATTACGAATAATCGAAGCTATGCGTTCAATTCCGCGCAAATCCTCACTTGAACCGAATTCGCGCCAGTGGATGCCGATTTTTATCGTGGCATTACCATCGTATTGAAGAGATGCGAGACCCGTCCCAGCGCTGTCATTGCCAAAATTTTGTGTCTTGATACCGTTGCCGTTGGATTTGTAGCTGAAATCAACCTCTTCGGCAGTAAATCTGTTAATATCGTGCGAATCATCCCACAACCCGGCACTTACCCAATGTTGTGAACCATCTTTACGCACGGGGGTATCAATAGTAATTTTATTTTCTTTTAGTACATGCCCAAGCGACTGATAATATAGATTTTGCAAGGCTACCGGGATAAATGCCCATAGCAGAAAATCTGCATCAAGGTCGCTTCCAACAAAACCGATTGACTTTATTTCATCTTGGTATTTACGGAAAATACTGATTATTTTTTCTGCATAAGGCTTGATATTGTGAAGTTTGTACTTCGCTTCAGACATACGAAAATTCGCAGTGCGGATATAGAAGTTTGTTGAATACTTATTTTTATCTTTTACACGCAAGTAATCCATACGTGCCAATTCTTTGACATGTGGCTCAATATAGAATGCCGCAACTTGCAATGTCCTTGATATTTCCTCAATTGTTAGCTCTTTTCCATAACAAACTAAGGCAATATTGTCTACCAGCGGGTTCTGTCCAAGCCCTCTCATTCCCATATCAAATACGTTTCCGTCATGCCCGCACCACAGGCGTTTGGGTTCGTAATTCGACTGCTCTGCCATTTCAATCCCTACTTTCAATTTTTTCTTTATTTCGGTTAAGTGCCAGCGAACAGTTGAGTGCGGAATGTTTAACTCTTTGCCGATTTCTGTACCCGATTTGTTCTCATAAAAAAACAATATCATTATTCGCCTATGTATATTGGTTAAATAGGCAATTTCGGCTTGAAGTCGCTGAAGTAAAATTCCTGTTATTACTTCATCCTCAACATTTTGTTCGTTTTGAAACGTATGGAACAAGTCAATATCTAAATTGTTCCAATGTTTTTTGCTTTTACGCAGAAAATTTGTCCATGTATAATTTGAAATTGTGTACACAAATGCGTCTATGTTTTCAATATCATTCCGCTTTCGCAATGAACAAACCAACTCATACATAATTTCTTGTGCCAAATCCTCTGCTTGGTGAGCATTGCGGGTCTTTGAATAGGCAAAGCCTAACACTTTTTTTGCATACTGCTCTACCATTTCGTTGGTTAACTCGATTATGCTCACCGTCCTTAGTTTTGTGTCATTGAAGCCGCTTCAATATATAAGTAGCAGTAGCAGGGATAATGTTGGGAGGGTTTCAAAAATATTTTATAATTTATTTTATCACAAGTCCGCAGTAATCATAGCCTATTGCGCCCCGGCCCTCCAAACTGAGTTACTATAATCTTCGCAAGTGCCGGGTTTGGGTTCTTAATTTTTACAGGATATTGCAGCTTTTTTTCATAAACAAACATATAAAATTATCCCCTTCCTTGTCTGGCAACTTGGCAATTAGTTCGCATCCAGTTCCCATGGCCATGGGTCATAAACCCAGTTGTTATAGTTTTGTGGGCCAAAAACTTCTTTTTTTGCATCAGCACTTTTTTGTTGATACCCTCTGTAGAGTTCAAGAGTATTTGCATCGTCTGGGTTTACGTCCAGGTACAGCTTTAGTTCAAGGCATACAAAATCCAATTTCATCAATTCTGTCATTGGTGTACATGGCAAGTGATGACGGATTTCAAAATCGCCAAATGGTAAGTCTAGTTCCGGAAACAATGTACCGCGAATTATTGCGTCGTCATCGGAATAACGTTGGGTAAATTGCTGGGCCGGAACATAAGGGTACGCAAGTGTTGCACCTTGGGGCCTGTGATACATGAGCGTTCTCCTCCTAAATTTATTGCTTATCTTAGTAGTAGTCCATTATATTATCAAAGTGTATGTAGTGTTCATAGGAATCTGTTTGTTATTTTAAAACTAATGACAAATGTCACTACCATACCAAATCGCCTTCTGGCATAATTCATGTATAGCAACTCGCAAATAGCGAATTCTAAACAATGAATATATATCAGGAGGCGATTTTAATGTTAGCAAGTATGAAAAACGTAGTAAAAAGGTATGGAGAATTTACAGCACTTGACCATCTGGACCTAGACATTAAAGAGGGTGAAATTCTTGGGCTATTAGGACCAAATGGCGCAGGTAAAACCACAGCAATACGTTCCCTGTGCGGGTTAATCCCTGTAAATTCCGGCGATATTACAGTGTTTGGTCAAAAGCAGCATATTAATAATACAGAAACACGCCGCAATATAGGTCTTGTTACACAAGAGATTTCTGTTTTCAAAGACATGACCGCAGAACAAAACCTACGGTACTTTGGCGGGTTATACGGCTTAAAGGGCAGTGATCTTACCAGCAATGTTGCCCGAGTTCTAAAATTTGTTGGCCTTTCAGATCGTGCAAATAAAAAGCCCGGCACATTTTCCGGCGGTATGCAACGCAGACTAAATATTGCTTGCGCACTGGTTCACCGCCCCAAACTTGTAATTATGGACGAACCCACGGTAGGTATCGACCCTCAATCCCGCAACCATATCTTAGAATCTACAAAGCAAATTGCGGCAGAAGGCACAACAATAATTTACACCACACATTACATGGAAGAAGTACAGGCGATATCTAACCGTATTTCTATTATGGACACAGGGCGAGTAATTGCAGATGGCACAATTGACGAGCTGGTAGGCCGTATCCAGCACGAAGATACCATTCGCTTAACTGCCACAATGGCATCTAATGCACTTACGGAAGATATCCGTGCAATATCCGGGGTTAAAAATGTATCTGTAAACGGCAACGATTATCTTATCATTTCCGGTGCAGAAAGCGGCAACCTTAACCGTATTATGGAAGTTGCAATGCGTCATGGCGGCGTAGCAAACATTACTGCAGATAAGCCAAACTTGGAAGACGTTTTCCTAACACTAACCGGGCGCAAATTGCGCGACGACGAATAAGGAGGGATTAGACATGATAATGAAGCACTATTTAATGCGCTCCATCAAAGACCCTTTAAACCTTATAATGTGCATAATATTCCCCTCTGTTATGATTACGATTTTTACGGTTGCGGGCAATAACGCCACAGATGGCGGTAGAATTATAAATGGCTTTAATGTTGGTGCCACCGATAATGCCACATTTAACGCAATATTTTTCATGTTTTTTAGCGGTATGATTGTTACAGATTATCTTTACTCCGAATTCAGAACCGACTTGCGCTGGAGACTAATGGCCACACCGATACGTTTTAGCAAATTTGTTACTTCTGCTATCGTGGCAAGTATGATAGTAACAATTATAAACACCATAATTGTTCTGGTTTTTAGCAGGTTCGTATTAGATGCGTATCTACACAATATTTTTATTACAAGCGCAGTACTTTTGACAATGGGGATTTTTGTCACCTTATTTGGTGTACTATGTTTTATGCTTATCCCTAATAAAGGCACTACTACCGCTATAATAATGGCCTTCGCATTCCTTCAATTGTTGCCCCTACAGTTTAATATGATCGATCCTACAAGAGGCGTAATTGGTGTTGCAAACTTTTTACCTGTTTACGCCGCCGGTGGAGCTATGATGTATTCCGGTGGAATGTGGGCACAGTTTGTAGATGGAAATTTTGTTGGAGTATTTGATGCAGACATGACAAGAGCACTAATCCATTTAGGTATATTAGTTGGTTATACAGTTATTGTAGCCATTGCAGTTGCAATTGTGGGAAGGACGCGTAAAATATAATGACTAACTTGACCGTTTTCAAACATGCAATGCGCAATGGCATAACTAAGCCAATGTCTCTAATTATAAACAGCATAGCACCAGTTGGTTTGACCATTTTTGCCGATAGAATAAATATGGGGTTTGGCGGAAACTTTGGCGTACATTTCTTTATCCTGGCTTTTGTAATAATGTACGGAGCGTTTCTTATGGCCAATAGCATACAAAAAGATAAAGTAGAAGGCGTGTTGGTTCGTATACTTGCCGGGCCAATTACTCTGCGCAGTTACTTGGCACAAAACTTCTTTGCGGCAATAATACCAATGGCAGTTGTATCCGGGGTAGTTGGCCTGTTAGGGTATTTAATACATGACTGGAGTATTACCGTTACTATTGGCATGGCGCTGGTTTACATTATGCTTTCGGCATCATCCATTGGCCTGTCATTTGTATGGAGCTGTTTGTTTAAAGACAAGGAAGCAAGCCTGTCCGGTATTTCTGTTTTGCTAACAATGTCGGCTTTAATTGGCGGCCTTATGATGCCACTTCAAATGTTACCAAGGCCAGCTTACTATATAGGAATGATAACCCCGGCTCACTGGACAGCACGAGCAATAGATCAGTTGGTTATATATGGCGAGTTTACAAGAATGTACTGGCTCGGGCTTTTGGCAGTTGCCATGTTTTCAATAGCTTTTATTTTGTATGGTAGCAAACGCAGGCTGGTGTAAAGTATGCATGAAAATAAAGACACCTCATTGCTAACGCTGTACAATACACTGGACTGGATAGACTTTTTACTAATATTCATCATTATCGGATATGTTGGTATTTCGCAAATTGCCATAGACTTTCACGATTGGGCCTATTGGGATACGGCAAATATATGGTATACTATAGTCAACAACCTATCGCTAATGGATTTGGTACTATGTACAGCATCCCTGATTATAACCATAGCCGCCATTGTAACAGCCATTTTAATTTACAAAAAAGGCCTTAATAGAAACCCATTTCGCCTAATTATACGTTTTATCCTGTGGGGAGTTTGGGTCCCCATAGATGTATACCTTATAGTTATGGCATTGCGTGGGCTTGCAGGGTAGAAATAATAACTGTAGTTGGAGTGTATATCTATGAATGATATTTCCCCACAAAAACTTTCATTTATCGGTTTAACAATAATAGGATTTAGCCTATTGGGCGCCCATGGAATTATTAGTGGCAGCACAATGGGCTTTTTTCTCATGCTTTTTATGGTATGCATGGCACTGCTGCGCTGGCGCATTCCGAAAGCAAGTTGGACAAGTGCTGTAGATGTACTTGCTTGCATGTTTGTCACACCAATGTTTTTGGGAGTGGCACTTTTTGCCGCAATGTATCACAAAATGTATTTTGCCATATTTGCAGCGGTGTATGTATTTTTTGCAGTGGGTATCCAGTTTGGAATTATCGCTATCCTTTGCGGCGGTTTGGGACTATTGTTGCGGCTATGGGAAATAGAGCAGGAAAAAAGACTAAAGACCCGCGATGCAGAAGCCGGGCGATATTATCAGCTTGAAGCAATGCAAAGCGATTTGATATCTGCAACTGCGCAAATAGAAAGAATGACCGTTGTAAGTGAGCGGGCACGCATTTCCCGGGAAATTCATGACAATGCGGGGCATGAAATTGTAGCGGCATATATGTCGCTGCAAACTGCACGGGGCATTTTTGACGAACAAGACCCGGATGCTCTTGCTTTGTATGACGCTGCTTTGGAACGGTTAGACACAGGGGTAAATAAAATACGTGAAGCAGTACATAATCTTGCACCGGTTACAGCCCTTGGGGTTGAAGCCTTGCAGGAAAACTGCAAGCGCTTTCCTAAAAACATACATTTTAAGACATTTGGCGACACACGTCATGTACCTGTTCATGTTTGGAATGTACTTGAATCCTGCCTTAACGAGTGCTTGACCAATATCAGCAAGCATGCTAAACCAAACAAAATAACTGTAGAAGTGGATGCCACACGCTACATTGTTCGTTTATGTGTGGAAAATGACGGAGCCTCATTTACAGGTAAAGGCATAGGCACAGGTTTACGAAACTTGCGGCATAGACTAACGGCAATTGGGGGCAGTATAGCAGTGGCAAACAAAGATGTTTTCCGTGTTGTGTGTGTGGTACCTATAAAAGAGACAGTGTTGCCCCGCAACTAATGGTTGCGTAAGCCATCACCAATAATCACGAAACGGCGGGGTTTCTAGCCGTACACGACTATCTGCTTATTTGTTACATCAAAAAGGATTTTTATTGAACCAACCTTGCTCTTGCCAATGTCTTATATCTGCCACAGCTGATTCATCGCTTTGTGAAGCCATATCTTTTTTTAACATACCACGGCGAATATAAAACATAAGCCTTGTTAGCAAGTACGGTGAGTGCTTTTTTCCTGAGGCAGTTTCTCTGAAAAAACGTCGTGCAGATTTTTTGAGTTTTCTTTCAAATTTTTCTCTGCGTTTTGGATTAACCGTTTCCCAATCAATTGCTCTCATAGCAAACCCTGCTGAATAAATCTTGTTAATACCCCAAAATTTGAAATTTGTGATAATCGTTTTCATAGCCGCTTTTGTTCCTGCGCCCGCCGTGGTTGATAGAACAAAAGCCTTTTTTTTAAACATTTCCGGACGCGCCCTGTGTACAATAAACATCCATGAAAAATGGTCGAAGAATGCCTTAACCGCACCCGTGGTTTGCAGCACATAAACGGGTGTTGTAAAAATTAAAGCATCGGCATCAAGCAGATTTTCCAAAATTGGCAAAGTGTATTTGGAATGTGGACATAATCTCGCGCTTTCACAAAGGCACAAAAAACAGCCTCTGCAAAACTCCGGCAAATCATTAGGTAAAAAATATTCAATAAATTCTATCTCTCCACATACCATCATTTCATTCATGAAAATTTTCGTTGCGGCGTATGTGTTTCCTTTTCGTGGACTACCGTGGAAAACGATAACTTTCATTGATTTCACCTCTGAACAAACTATAAATTATCAAATCTTTACCGCTGATTGCGGCACACCATACCTAAAAATTATACCACATCAAAATTGAAATTGGTTAAAATATTTACTTGACTCTGCCGTTAGGGAAGGTTGTACAATCTACCCATCCTATAAAAACAGGAGGAAAACTAATGACAAATTTAACCAAAATTAAAGAGGTGACGACCCGCTTTGGTTTAACGGCTCGTACCCTTCGTTTTTATGAAGATAGTGGGTTGATTGAAAGTATCCGCAACGATGATTACGCCTATCGTTTGTACGATGAAAAAGCAATTACGCGTTTGCAACAGATACTTATTCTGCGCAAGTTAAACATCAGTATCAAGGACATCAAACAAATATTTGACGCGCCCGGTTCGCAAGTTGTTTTGGAAGTGTTGGGCAAACGCGCTGATGGTATTGACAGCGAAATTGCATTGTTACACGAATTACGAGAAATTATATTAGACTTTATCAATCACATAAAAAATGCTGATTTCCGTAATGAATCCGAGGTGCAAAAGTTGTACAACAAAGCGCAATCAATTGAAACCCAGCTTATCAGTAACGATTATAACGGCAACGTTGCAAGCGTCAACCGATTGTTGGACGTAACCGAAAAACTGGAAGATACACGCATTACCACGCCCGTAGCCATTAAATGTTACAAACAAAACACTCCTGCTATGCGATTTATTGGTAAAAAATACGCCAGTGGTGGTGAAGCATGGAAAGATTGGGAAGAAACTGACTACGCAACCCTGCTCAAGGAAAAATTAAACATAGACCTTTGCAATCTTTATGAAGATGGCGATGCACTCGTTGGTTTAATGTGTCACCCAAAGGGCGACCATAGGCAATTTGAATATTGGTTAGGTTACTTTACGCCGGAAAACACCCCTGTTCCTAACGGGTTTGAATACGAAGATTTTCCCGAAAGAAATATTGTTGCTTGTTGGTTATTCGGTAAGGAAGATGAAGTTTTTGCCGTCGAATCTATTGCATATGAAAAGTTGCTGGAAGAAGGTTTTGCACCCATTGATGACTGGTGGTTTGAACGTTATCATCCCGTGCGAACTGTGCCTGATAAAAAGGGGTATATGATAATTGACATATGCTTTTTCGCCAACAAATCAGTTGATAAAAATCACACAGAATCATTCAGGCAACAGATAAATGAGTTGGTTTATGGAACAGAAAGCATAATTGTTCTTGAAACAATGGTTTCGGGAACGAATCGCTCTGATTTAATTGGCAATGCAGGTCAACAAGTCAGCATAAAAGATGGTAAACTCGTCATTTGCGCACAGGGTGACCTCGATTGTATGCAAACCGCCGAAACATTTTCATTCCCACTACGCATTGATGCAATTGCCAAAACTAATAATGAAAATATTCGCCTGTATTTCAACGCAGGAACGCTTATATTAAATTGGGAAATGAGCAGTGAACATCTATATCTGTGTGATATTCACACAGGTGATGATTTTACCTATCCGGGTTTTGACCGTCTATCGGAAGGAGTATATCATTTTATTTCATGGATTTTACACCCCGATTTAATGGCAATATTCATAAACGATGAATTGACATTTGCATCGAACGAACTACCCTATATAAACATGCTTCAATCATCACCGCAAGCAATGACCGACAATGTGCGAATCGGAACGGCTCATGGCAATATATTGACTGTCAAATCATTAAAAGTAACGCCTATTAAGCAAGCGTAGTAATATAAAATCCAAAGGAGAATGAACATGTTTGAAGCAATCAAAACCTACACTCAAAGCATGGGGACAACCCGTTTTATCGGGAAAAGTATGCCAGTGGCGGTGGCGCAACCATGGATTATATCTCGAAAGCAACTAAAATGCGGGTGTGTAAACTGAATTTTCAAGTCATGGAATGTTCGATAACCCTATCCGCCAATCATTTTGTCGAGAATCAGCGTATTATCTCCGAGCTACCTGATGATATGCTCAATCATGTGAAAAATAACAGGGGTTGCCCCGGCTGTGGTACTCCGCCTATGTGCGGTATGAATTTTGGGCGGTATTTCGCCTTTACGCTTGGCGGCGAACATTATGAATGTTGCGGCGGCGGGTTTCATTTCAATCTATCAGAAGAAGCCAAGTTTGATGTGATTGATAAATGGATAAACCACGAATTGGCTTGGAATGGTGAAGGCGCACTTGTAAACTTGGATGTAAAAAAGCAAATGGTAATGCGCAACACTGCCGCCGACCTCCTCGCCATTTTACCTATCTACGAACAAACCAACAAACAACAAAACCTCAACCGCCCTACAGTGGACGGAACATGCGTATATTTTTTACAAAACCCAACGCTACGAAAAGGCGCAGAGCGTGTTATTAACCTATGCCGTGAATTAGGCAAAGAGCCGAAGTGGATTTCAAAAAACAAGTTTATTGCCCGCAACATAATAGGCTTCCGCTTTGAAGGCGTGGACAATTATAACGTGTGCATCTCCTTGGAAGGATTAACAGAAAAATTTTCTGCCATGCCCACTGAATTTATAACCGCGTATCTAGCAACAGAAAAAACCCATTGTAAACATTGCAGAAAAGAATGCGATGTCATCATCAACTATGAACAGGACAAGTTGTGTCCGAGGTTTCATGTATACGAAAACCCAACGGACAACGAGGTCGAAGTAATCACACAAATTATGCGTACCAACCATCGCACAAAATAGGAGAAGGAAAGACCTATGTAATATGATTTGAATCCCTATGCCTTTGCTAACGAAAAGCCCCTTTTTACACAGTTTCGCGTGAAGGATGGGGCTTTTTACGTTTTCAATATTGAAACTTTCAGAAACCCCTTGACGGCCCTTTAACCATTTATATTATAGATAATACTTATCCTATAGCAATAGCTTTATTGCTCATCCAATCAATAATAAAATCAAAACGTTCTTTTGTTAATGAATGCCCGCCTGCATATCTCATATGCTGTAATTTATCTTCGGCTTCATATATTGCATATGAATGTTTTGCTTGATTAACAACAAAATCTGCATCTTTTGAATACTTATCGTCGTCAGCAGAAACGATTAGCAAATGACGCGGTGCAATACAGCAAACCACATCATCAATATCATGTTCCCTGTGAAATCCTGGAATTACACTTGACATTTCTATTCCTGTGTTATTTTGAATTCGATTTTTATATGTTGCGCCGCTTCCGCTTGCACAACAAAAAGCGATGCGTTCATCTATTGCAGACAAAAATAATACTGTATTTCCGCCATAAGAATGTCCCAATGTCCCCACATTTTTAGAGTTTACAAAATCAAGCTGTGACAGCAATGTGACACAATTCATTGCGTCAGCAAGGACTTTTTTCATCAAATTTTCGCCTTTTAGAATACGATAACACATTTCATTATAATGCTGTAAAAAATCACCTTCATCTGTCAAAGGCATTATTCCTTGACCATTTTTACGCCTTTCTTCAAAACATATAGAATCAGGCGAAAGTACAATAAATCCTCTTTGAGCCAATGCCGGACCAAATGCTTGTAAGGGATTTCCGCTTAAACCGCACACCTCACTCTTTCCTAAATGTCGTTCACTATTATGCTGGTGATTTATTAATACAGCAGGATTATTGTTTACTGTATTGGGTATAAGCAAATAAGCAATAACTTTATCTCCAAATGAATCAAATTCAATATAATGTCTTTTATATCCGCTTTCACTTGTTGACTCAATTATTTTATATTCAATGTTATCAAGTAAGTCGTCAGCTTTTATACCAATTATTTCAGATATTCTGTTTCTTATATCGACCATGCGATACCCCCGCGAAAATATAAATTTTTGAGAGTCTTTATTGCTGTAAAATTATTTATAAACCCAACGTAGATGATATAAAATTTTAGAAATAGTTAATGAAGTTCATTTTTGCATAAGTGGACAACAAATTCAATGAAATTGTCCTTTTATCTAAAACATCCTTAATACTTCTTGCCCCACAATTTCTCCACTATCATTAATAAATGTCACATGGTTATTTTCGCCAAGTGTAATCAATGCTCCTACATGACGGAATCCTACATGGTCTGTCTTTCCGCCGGATTCGATAAGTGGGAAAGTACGGTGCTCATTTGGTTCCCTTACCTGTGCCCTGTGAGTATGCCCATGAATGGACATACATATGGGCATGGCCTGCATTACATGCAACCAATCCCTCATTGTATCTATAAAGGTTTCACTTTCGGTATCCAAATAAATATGGCTGATTACAATCATGTGTTCGTAATTTGCGAATGGTGCGCTATCCCGCAAGGCTTCCAGCCACCTGGTTTGTTCTGTACGGTACGGGCCGGAAGCAGAAAGCCCCCCATGGAATGGATGTTCGTCGGGCTTGTCTATACCAGCATCCAACACAATGCCAAAAAGAGGCCCGTAAGTGAATGTAAAGTAATACCTTCCTTGGGGAAGAGGAATGTACATATCAAGATAAGACGTACCAAAGCTCATCATCTCGTGGTTGCCTCGGGCAAATACAATGGGTATCCGCCCGCCGGTTATGCGCCCTGCCGGTGCCATAATCGAAAGTTCTACTTCCCGGGCATCCGCTATAAAAGAAAGCAAATCGCCGTTTAATACCAGAATGTCAAAATCCCCAGCGTGGGATGCTACCCGTTCTGCCGCCCTTGGCATGCTGTGATAATCCGATAAGCTTAAAATGCGTATTTCATCCTGGCCCCGGTATCCCTCAAAGACAATATTTTCGCTGCTAATTGTCCTGCCAAACCTTACGGTATTTGAGGATTTAAACAGTAACCGTCTTGTATTAGCCGTATAAACTGCGCCATTCAACTGCTCTCTTGGAATGCGTACCTGATGGATCCGGGTGTTTGCATGATGTTTACCATACAAAGTATTATAGAACCTCTCATCATCTATCTCCAGCCATCCTACTCCATTCACATTAGTTACCCACACAACTGTGTAATAATCTCCATAAACAAAGACGGCCGGGGGCGTAACCATTCGTATTGGCACCATGTTAAACCTTACGCCCAAAACTACTAAAAGTACCACAGCGGCAAAAATTCCTTTAGGAATTGCCGAACGAGTAAAATGCCGCCATGGGATATTCATAGCAATAATAATAGCGGCAACAGGCACCAGCATCCAGATTGCATCTAAAAACAACCGCCGATATATTCCCAAATCGCCGCCTCGCATATAAAAGAAAATCCCGTTAGCTGCTACCATTAAAATAGTAAGCACATATGATGTAATCCTAAGCCCCCTGCCGCACTTTTTTGCCGTACAAATTACTATGAACAAGGTCAACAGCAAAATTGCTATAAAAACAGGGGTAAGGTTAATAAACATGCCAAACATTTCAAAGTGCCATCCGAAGCGGAAAGCGAAAAACGACATCGTACATAAAAATGCAATAATGCAGCAAAAAACCATGAGCCTGGAAACACGCCTGTAATCCATAAGAATCCTCCGTTCAACTGTTTATATAGATCGGGTTAGATATAGCTGTAATATCTGCTGCATAATTAATTGGTTTTGTGGGCTTACTCGTTAGCTTGGTTAGTTTCACCATGAACGCAGCTCCTTTTTATGGTATACTGTTGTTGTATACTAACATTGCCAATATTATATCACAGGAGTGTCGATATGCGACTATTAATTGTAGATGACGACCAATTAATTAGAAAAAGCCTGGAACTAACACTGTCTCGACAAGAAGGAATTACAATAGCCGCCTGTGCCGCCGATGGTGCAGAAGCTGTGGACATATGTAAGAATACCCAAGTTGATGCGGTTCTAATGGACATACGCATGCCCGGAATGGATGGCATTGCGGCAACCAAGCTAATAAAAAGCCGATATCCACACATTCGTATCATGATGCTAACTACATTTGATGACCGCCCCAATATTCAGCAAGCCCTTTCTGCCGGAGCAGATGGATATTTGCTAAAAACTGACAAAGTGGATGGAATTGCAAAAGCATTGCACACTATGATGGACGGCACAAGTGTACTTGACTCAGATGTACTGCGCAAACTAACCCCGCAAACTAACCCCGCTTTGGAATCTTTAACCCAGCGGGAACAGGATATAGCGCGTCTTGTGGCTCAAGGTTTGACTAATAAAGAAATTGCCGAAATGCTATTTTTAAGCGAAGGAACAGTGCGCAATAATATTGTAGTAATAATGGAAAAGTTAAATGTAACAAACCGTACGCAGCTTGGTATGGCGTACTATAATGGATAGCCCCGTCTTTTATTTCTTGCTACATTATGATATCATTTCCATATAGACAGGGGCTTTATTCTTATGATTAATTACTTTTCGCCAATGAATACGGCGGAACTTATGGACCGTGCCATAGATGTATATAAAAAATCTTTCGCAAAACAGCTTGGCTTTGCTGCAATTTTCGGTATTATTTCATATTTCTTTTTTATGTTCGTGGGGGTATTATTACTTTTGGTAATTGGTATGTTCGTCTCTTATTCTAACATAGCAATTTTTTCTCCCATTAACGAAACTGCCGGATACGGTGGCGATTCTGCACTTGGGATAATACTGCTGGCTATCGCTGTTATTATGCCATTTTATTTCCTTTGGCTATCAATATCATCTGCAGGGCATATACTTATTTCTAAGCCCGCTTTCTGCGGTTTTAAAGAAAACCTTCCTATTGGACAATTGCCCCGTATCGCCTGTAGAATATTTGGCGCACTTATAGCGCAAGCTTTGGCTTCTGTACCCTTTTTCGGTCTTGTTATTATAGGATTTGAAACGGGTTTTTTATCATATTTATTATATAATGCCCCTTGGGTATTTGCACTTTTAACACTTCTATTTATTGTAGTTTATCTGCTATACATTAATATTTTTTCTTTGGCAGTAGCTGTTGCCGTTTTTGAACACAATACATTTTTTAATGCATTAATACGCTCTTGGGAATTAATCCGGGGCGAATTTTGGAAAGTTGTAGGTATGCGATTACTTTGGCTTTTGATTATAATTGCCATTTGGGCTACAATTTATGGGGCAATGGCTTCTGTTGGCCTGGTTGCGGCTCTTATTTTTACTGTTTTGGAGTTAAACGTCCCTCCGGGGTTAATTGGCCTTGCTACTGTAATGGCAAGCCTTGTTTCGTTTGCCGTATCCTTTGCAACCGCTCCTTTAAACGGAGTTTTTCAAGCGACTTTATATTTTAACCAACGTATAAAAAAAGAAGGCCTGGATATAGAAGTAAAACTTGAAAAACTGTATTATACACCCGTAGAAACGAAGGGCTATTAATATGAATACTAATTTCTATGACGCCATGAACGAAGTTTTGGCAACATCCCGTTACGACAGGCTTACAGGCCGCCGGGTTGATATCCGCGAGATAATTAGAGAGTGGCTTCAAGATGCCTTATATCGTTTGTTTTCACGGTTGAATATTAACATAGGAACACCTGAGTTTCGCTATAACCTTGACGTAATTTCTACTACGTTTGTGATAATTGGTATAATTCTTGTTATTGTCGCAAGCATTGTGTTGTATCGTACCTTTCGAAAAAGGAAACAAGTTAAATATCATGATATATCCGATATTTTTGAAGAGTTGGCAAAAAAGAATTATACTGTTTCCGAGCTTATCGACCTTAGCCAAAATGCAGACAATAGACGGCTTGCCATCCGCTACAGATATATAGCGGTATTACTTTCTTTAAACGAAAAACAAATTATCGAAATTACGCCATCTGCAACCAATGGGCTTATTTTACATCAAATAAAAGCAGCAGCTCCTACATTTCTTCCGCCGTTTGAATGCACTGCAGACGTATTTCATCGGGCTTGGTTTGGGTACAAAAACATAGATGATGGCTTGTACAACAATTTTACCAATGCAGTAGATTATATAATTAATGGTGATGCAATTGCGTAGTCTTACAAAACTGATATTCCCGGCGGTTATTGTGTTAATAGCCGCAGTGGTTTTACATGTATTTAGCAGCGATTATGAAGGGCCGGCTTTTCGATCTTCTACTACAGGAGAGCAAGGGGCAAGCCTGCTTTTTGATACTTTACGGCACATGGGATATCCTGTACGCATAGGCCGTAGCCCAATTAATATGGGTACGGATATCACCCATGCACATATTATTATTCAGCCCCACTCTTCACATTTTTACCAGGAAAAAGCAGAAAAAATATTTGACTGGGTAAATTCCGGCGGCAAGTTAATTTTTTTGCATAATAGCCCTTCAACAATTTTTGACGAGTTCACCGAAACCCTTGGTATCAACTTTGGCAGCCTGACATTGTATGAAATAGGCGATGGAATGTTTGTAAGGGGGCGTGCCAACGATATAACAAATAAGAACCTTATAGATGATGCTGAAACAGGGGCAAGGTTGGAAGCTTTAATTTATCGCTGGAGTGTAAACAGAGTAGTTTTTGCAGAGTATTATCACAGCCCGCCGGCTGCAGAAACATTTTTTAACCGCTTGCCCACAATTGTGCGGCTGGTTCTTGTGCAGCTTATATTGCTTGCTGTAATAATCATGTGGCATTTGGGCAAACGTTTTGGTAACCCCATTGTTTATTACCAGGAACAGGAACGGGAAGAAAACGAACATGTACACGCACTTACACGATTATATATGAAAACAAGGAGACGATTATAATGCTTACAAACATTTCAAACCAGATTAAAAGTCAATTAAGCAGCCGAGTTTTAAACCAGCACCACCTTACAGACCTGGCACTTACAGCCCTATTTGCAGGCGGCCATGTACTAATAGAAGGCGTGCCTGGCCTTGCAAAAACCCTTTGGGCAAAAACTATGGCCCAGCTCATAAATGTAGAATACAAACGCATGCAATTTACTTCCGACATCATGCCATCGGATATTTTGGGCACAAAGGTGTTCAACCAGCGCACATCGGACTTTGAACTGCGCAAGGGTCCATTATTTACACAGCTATTTTTAGCAGATGAAATAAACCGCACTCCGCCAAAGACACAATGCTCTTTTGGAGGTAATGGAGGAACGAGCGATAACCATAGACGGGCAAACACATCGTCTGGAAGAGCCATTCTTTGTAATAGCAACCCAAAACCCACTGGAGTACGAGGGTACCTACCCACTGCCCGAAGCTTTGACAGACCGCTTTATGATGAAAATAAATATCACATATCCAGGTGTTACAGCAGAAAAAGAAATGCTGCAAATGTACCACGAAGGTTTCAGCTCTGGTAAGCTGGCAGACCTGGCCTCTGTGTGTTCTGCATTGGACATTGCACAGGCACGGCATGAAATACAAAATGTCGCCGTTGAAGACGGGGTTTTCAATTACATCGTAAGTATAGTTGAAACAACCCGCCGTGTTGGGGCTGTTCAATATGGTTCAAGCCCACGGGGCAGTGTGGCTCTATTAATGGCAGCAAAAGCATATGCGGGGTTACAGGGGCGCGATTTTGTTATCCCAGACGATGTACGATACCTGGCATTACCTGTTTTGCGCCACCGTTTAATAATAAAACCTGAAGCGGAAATTGAAGGTATAACCGCAGACCAGATTATAGAAAGCATATTAACGCAAGTTAAGGCTCCACGGTAGTATTATGGGCATAACCAGAAACTATGTATATTTAACAGCCCTTGGTGTTATTTTGACAATTGCAGCTTGGCCATTTGGCCTCCATGGGCCAATATTTCTGTTTTGGAATTTGCTTATTTTAGGGCTATTAGGGCTGGATGCGTTAATAACCCCAAACCCTAAATGCCTGCAAGTACGCCGTACAAATGAATTGAAATTATACTTCAAAACAGAAAACACGGTGGCATTTTACGTAAAAAACACTTGCACACAAAGACTAAACGTTGAAGGCAAAGATGAGAACCTACGGCACTTCACCGTTGTAAACAAGGATTTAAATCACGTTATAGACAACGGCAAAGAGCAGATATTTTCCTATACCCTCGTCCCGGCAAAGCGTGGAAGCTTCACTTCCGATAAAGTATATTTGCGTTACACCGGGGTTATAGGGCTATGCAAAAAATATGTATCAATCCCCTGCCCTATCACTTACAAAGTGTATCCAAACGTAAAAGATTTAAGCAAATACCGCCTTATGATGCAAAAAAACCGCTTGCTGCCAAGAGGCGACAAAAATTTGCGCCAATATGGAACAGGCTCGGATTTTGAAAGCTTGCGTTCATATGTAGAGGGTGACGATTACCGCAAAATAAACTGGACTGCAACAGCCCGTGAAAACAAATTAATGGTCAACCAGTATCAAATAGAACGCGACCAGCCCGTTTATACCCTGCTGGATATTGGACGGCCTATGAGCTACATGGTAAACGGCTTTAAAAAATTGGATTACTCCATAAACGCCGCTCTTATACTAAGCGATATTGTAAACCAACAAGGGGACAAAGCCGGACTTTTAGTATTCGATTCCAAGGTACAGGCTCACATTCCACCAGGGCAGGGCCCACTGCATAGGAACCTACTTATGGAAACACTGTACAACGTGGAGGATAACCGCCAAACCGCAGACTACGAGGGCACATTCCAGGCCCTATGTGAGCGACAAAAACGTCGCAGTCTGGTTTTCATTTTTACAGACTTTGAAATTATGGAAGAAGCAGAAGATTTAATTGCACACATTGCTATCCTTAAACGGCGGCATATGCCTATTGTTGTTTTTATGGCAAATGAAGCTCTAGCTGCCCTTGCCAACGCTCCAGATTCCAAGAAACCTTACGATAAAATGCTAAAACAAACTGCGCAAGAGTTCTATAACGAACGGAGGCAGATAATACGCAAATTAAATGTCATGGGCATACCCAGTATAGAAAGTGCCGCCGAACAGTTTGCGGTATCAGCGGTTAACAGATACTTACAGGCCAGAAAAATTTAACGTGCCAACTATCATGTTTAGGAGCGTTTCACATGAAAACCATTACTATTATAACCCCGGCTAACATAGAAGTGGAATATAAACTCGCAGGTATTGGTGCCCGCTTATCTGCATTTATTATAGATTCCCTAATACAGTTTCTTGCCATTCTTTTATGCATAGGCATATTGTTTGGCATTAACCGCCAATTGGTTCGTATAGGAGTGGCAACAAGCCCCGGCGCATTTCTTGCTGCTTTTTTAGTTATCACATTTGTCATCTATTTTGGATACTATGCTACATTTGAAATGCTGATGAATGGGCAAACCATTGGTAAACGGCTATTTGGCCTTCGTGTTATACGGGACAATGGACAGCCCATTGAATTTGCTCAGTCATTGATACGGGGGCTTGTTCGTATTACGCTGGATATGATGTATGTGGGGTTGTTTGTTATTTTGTTTTCCAAAAAGCATAAACGCCTTGGGGATATGGCTGCCGGCACAATTGTGGTAATAGAAAATTATAACGCCAGTTACGAACCGCCGCTTTCCATGCAAAATTGGGACTTACCGGATTTCTTGCCCTCTTTTTCTACCATGACAACACAAGAACGGGAAATGGTGGAGGATTGGCTACGCCGCAGGGAAACATTGCCCGAGCAGGGTGTGGACATTGGGGTTAAAGTGGCGGAATATTTTGAGTGGAAAAGATTGAATCGTTAAGAACGATGCACTATATCAAAAGTAAACACAACAGGGTTGTTTACATCTTCATTCAAAGGAGATATGTCTACAGACTTTATTTTCAGTTTTATCCCCAAGGCCTTTTGAAGCTCATAAAGCCGCCCACCCGCACAGCGTTCAAAATAGCCTTCAATATTAGGCGGTGGGGTGGTGTATTTGCCCTCTCTGGCACGTTTGTAGTATCCATGCGAGCACTTGAAGGTGAGTGTTAGTGTGTTATCGTTATTCAACACGGGTTTCCATCTGCCAAAAGTATCTGCAAACAGGGCCATTCTTTCATCAAGTGCTAAATGGGCATAGTCAGCAGCAAAAGCTTTTCGCTCTTTATCTGCTCCTGCACCGTTACAGCCACCTTGGGTTTCATATAGTTGAAACCTTTGTTCTTTTGTGAGGTGCTTGTTCATGGCCCGAGCAAACTCATCATCCCATTCTGGGTTAAAGTATTTTAGACCAACTAAATGAAGTCCGTTTTCACATTGGTATTGATTAACAATTTCCTCAAAAATAGCTACAGTTTTGGGTGGGATGCCACTTTTCTTTTTCTGCATTTCCCTTAATACGCTTATCATGCTAAACCCTCCTTATCGGCTTCTTTGACCGGGTACCACATTTCCATAATAGCAAAATCAGAGTTGCACAGTGTATACAGCTCTGCCATGAAGTCGCCGCGGGGTAGGCTTTTTTTCTTCAGCCATGACTCGGTATATTCGCCGGCTTTATAGATTGCATCCGTTACAAGTGCCTCAAAATCTTCAGCTTCAAATGTACATACGATATAATTTCCTGTGGGAAGCTGCCATGTGGCATAGTCTTCACTGCCGACATCAGGGTCAGCCTCCGTTCCTGCAAAGTAAGTAAAACAGCCCTCTGGCGCATCGCCTCTACATGAAACCCCAATATTTCGCCAATCTGCCAGCCTTGGAATGTCAGATTCATGGAAGTGCGCCCAAATTGCGCCCGGCTCGTCAATGCCTGTAACTTTTCCGCCGGGCATATGTCCATCAATTCTGATATGACCCGAGAAGCCGATGAAGTTAATCGGTTCATTAAGTGTCTTACGGTTTATTTCCAACACAATTCCGTTACTTATAAGCGGCACATCCTCATCTATATGCACATACCCAAGCAACAAATCGGGCTTTGTGAAGCTGTTCAGTATAACCGGGTTACTCCGATAATCGGTGGGTGTCATGCCGTACGCATCCTTAAATGCCCTTGTGAACACCTCGTGGCTACCAAAGCCATATTCCAAAGCAACATCAAGTATTCTATTATCCTTGTCCCTAAGGCTTTCACAGGCACGAGCCAAGCGACGTAATTTAATGTACTCCTGTACAGGCCTTTTGACAAGCCGTGAAAAAAGCCTATGAAAATAAAAATACGACAAATGTGCCATCTGCGCCAAATCGTCAAGCTTAATTTCTTCACCCAGGTTACCCTCGATGTAATCCACTGTTTTTTGAACTGATTCCCATGCATACATTCTTCATGCACCTCCTGAAATTATAGTAACACGGTGGCTGTGAAGTTTGCTTGACTGTGGTTGCCCACAAATGTACCCATTCGGAATTGTACGGTGTTATCGCAGTGGCTTTTATAACTATTCCGTCTCAAACAACGCCTTTGCAAACATATCCGCATCAAAGGGCTGCAAGTCATCTATCCCCTCGCCCACGGTTACATACCGCACAGGAATATCAAGTTCGTTCTTAATTGCCACAACAATACCGCCCTTGGTTGTACCGTCAAGCTTTGTTAAAATAATCCCTGTGATATCGGCAACCTCACTAAAGAGTTTAGCCTGTTGCAGGGCGTTTTGCCCCGTTGTGGCATCCAGTGCAAGCAAAACTTCCCGGTGGGCTTCCGGGAATTGTGTAGATACAATTTTGTTAATTTTGCGGAGTTCTTCCATTAGGTTTTTCTTATTATGAAGCCGCCCGGCTGTATCGCAAATAAGCAAGTCTATGTTACGGGCCTTTGCCGCCGCTGTTGCATCGTACACAACTGCTGCAGGGTCGGAATTTTCTGCCTGGCGAATCATGGTAACACCTGCGCGGTCACACCATACGCCAAGCTGGTCTATAGCCGCCGCACGGAAGGTATCCGCCGCCGCAACCAGTACAGACTTACCTTCGGATTTATACCATTTCGTTAATTTACCTACAGTAGTAGTTTTACCAGCACCATTTACGCCAATAACCAAAAACACCGCCGGAAAGCTTGGGTCAAATGGAGTGGTGTCCACTGTTAATGACATGGAAATTTCTTCTGCAAGCACTGCCTTTACACCTTCGGATTCTTTTATATTTTCCGACTTTACACGCTGGCGGACTTTTTCTAAAATAGAAATTGACGTTTCTACGCCCATATCTGCCATTATTAATGCCTCTTCAAGATCTTCAAAGAGTTCTTCATCCACAGTGCGGAAACTGGCAAAAACTTGCTCCATTCCGCCCACTATGTTGTCTCGTGTTTTGGTTAAACCGTCCTTGATGCGGGAGAATAAACCCGCTTTTTTCTCTTGTTCCATATGATACTCCTTCTAAATGGGGACATTTTCTTTTGATTATATCCAAGGTTCGTGTTTACCGCAAGGCGCATATGTTATACAATGTAACATGTCAGTTTTATTTGGGACTATTCCCAGATAGTAAAAATTTAAAATGAGGTATTCTATGAGTTCAAAAAATGTATTGCTTTTATTTGGCGGATGCTCTCCAGAACATGATATTTCCGTTACTTCTGCTGCATCTGTAATTTCTGCCCTTAACCAACATAGGGTCATTCCCGTTTACATCACCCGTAATGGGAAATGGCTGTTGTACGACGGCAAGCTTGATAATCTTCAAAATTTGGACTGGGAAAAATTTGGTACACCCGCCATTCTTAGCCCAGACAGGGTTAATCGCGGGCTCTTGCGCATTGTCGGCGACAAAGTAAAGGCCATTCCCGTAGATGTAGTTTTGCCCATTCTTCACGGCCCAAACGGCGAAGATGGTACAATTCAAGGGCTGTGTGAACTGGCGGGCATACCATATGTTGGCTGCGGGGTTATGGCATCTGCAGTGGCAATGGATAAGGCCACAACCAGGCTGGTTGCCAAGGCATTAAAAATCCCTCAAACAGATTTTTTAGTATTCACATCTGAGGAATTGCAAGAAAGTATTGGTCCCGCAATGACAAAAATTGGCCGCAAATTGGGGTACCCGTGTTTTGTAAAGCCAAACGTTGGCGGGTCTTCCATCGGTATTTCCAAGGCTGCAAATAGAAAAGAGCTGAAAACCGCCATTGAAGAAGCATTAAAATATTGTGACAAAATAATTGTAGAAAAATTCGTGCCTGGAAAAGAAATTGAAGTTGGTATCCTGGGGGCAGGAATGCTTGCAAAAGCATCTGTAACCGGCGAAATTATTGCCGATGGCGAGTTTTACGACTTTGACGCAAAATACACAAAACCGGATTCAAAAACCATCACTCCAGCAGATATCCCTGATGAAACACAGCAAAAGATTCAGGAGTACGCCTTGCAAATTTTCCGTGCAATAGACGGTAAAGGACTTTCTCGTGTAGATTTTTTTGTTACCGAAAATGGGCGAATACTTTTTAACGAAATTAATACGGTACCGGGCTTCACCAATATTAGTATGTATTCAAAAATGTGGGAAGCAAGCGGCGTTCCTTGGCAAGACCTTATTGATATTCTTATTGCCATAGCTTTGGAGGCATAATGAGCATTGGCATATTTGATTCCGGCGTTGGCGGGTTGACCGTTGCACGGGAAATCCGCCGTTTATTACCGGGAGAAAACATAATTTACGTAGGCGATACCGCAAGGGTGCCCTATGGAACAAAAACCCCGGAAGAGTTGCTATCGTTTGCCCGGGAGATTATTCAATTTTTGCTTAGTAAAAACGTCAAAGCAGTTGTGATTGCCTGCGGGACGTCCAGTGCCGTTACCTATAATAAATTGCAAGAAGATTTTCCGGATTTGCCTTTAATAGACGTAATACGGCCCGGGGCAGACGAGTGCGCAGCATTAATAGATTCTAACCCAAGCACACGCCTGGGGGTTATCGCCACAGCTGCCACAATAAAAAGCGGACTGTTTTCACAGCTTTTGACAGAACGGTGCCCAGGCATAACAATACATGCTAGGGCTTGCCCATTGTTTGCGTCCATGGTGGAAGCAGGGGTCCCTGTCAATCACCCTGCCGTGGCATTTGCGGCAGAAACATATTTGGCGGATTTGCGGGGTAAAATAGACGCCATTGTACTTGGATGCACACATTATCCCTTGCTAACAAGTGTATTAACCGCTACGCTTGGCAATGTGGATTTTATCAATATTGGTGAAGCAACCGCCATTGCCGCAAAAAAACAATTAGCCCGGCTTAATCTCTTATCCGATAGCGGCATTCCACCAACTTATGAGTTTTATGTAACCGGCCCGACAGACGTATTCAATACAGTAGGCAGCCTGATATTGGGCCAAAAGTTCAAAAAACCGCCCAGACAAATAGATTTATGTAAACTTTAATTAAAAACAAACCCGTGCCAACCTCGCACGGGTTTGTTTTTCTCTACTTCCCCTGTACCTTACGCAATGCAACTTGCAATTGTATATCCTCTTCAATTGGCAGGTCGCCAATTCTTCGGCTTAGAATATCTTCCATTTCCACAATAAAATCCGGTGTAAGGCCCGTTCCATGAATGGATGTGCCATTTGGTGTAAAGTACTCAGCCACTGTTAATTTAATTGCAGTTCCATCGGAAAGATAATATAAATTTTGCACGATACCTTTGCCAAATGTTTGCTGGCCTACAAGTGAGCCAACTCCCGTATCTTGTACCGCACCACCCAAAACTTCAGATGCGCTGGCACTTCGTTCATTTATAAGCACTACCAATGGTATACCCAGATATGTTTCGTTAGCATTGTGGTATATTCTGTGACCATTTACATCCTGTGTGTATGTGATTATACCCTGAGGAACTAACCTGTCAGTAATATCCACCACAACATTCATCAGACCGCCAGGGTTATTCCGCACGTCTATGATCAGGCTATCCATGCCCTTCTCTATAAGTTCATTAAAGGCAGACATAAACTGGTTATATGTTGGGCGTTCAAATCCTTCAATGCGAATGTAGCCTGTTAGTCCTTCGGCAGTTTCAATCATTTCATGAAATACGGTGGGTACTATTACACGCTGCCGCATAATATCCACGTCAAAACGTATATTTTCCAAAGGGCGGAAAATTTCTATATTCACATCGGATCCTGCCGGACCGGCTATGAGGCCCATTATTTCCGGCTGAGACCGCCCCATCACATCAAATCCATCTACACCAATAATCTTGTCACCAGGCATCAGGCCCGCTTTCCCTGCCGGAGCATCGCGGAAAACATTTACAATTGTAAGCAAGCGGTCTTCAGGGTCCATAAACACACGCACGCCAATACCTACAAATGTTCCTTCTGTGCGCACATGAAAGGCTTCCAACGCTTCGTGGCACAAATACTGGGTATATGGGTCGCCCACGCCTGCCAATAGGCCACGGTACATATTTTCAATCATTACTGCTCTGTCAAATGGCAATATAGAAAGATTGTTTACAAGGTGGTAAATTTCGTTAACTTTATCGTTGGGTCGCATTCCCCCACCCCAACGCTCCCGACGGTCATACATATCATATCCGACAGATATCGCCAGCATTAGTACAATACCGACAGCTAACCCAATTAAAAAACTTTTTTTTGTATTCATTTATGTACCTCCATTTTTATGACTATAGCCCAAAACCCCGCCATAATCAAGTATCTACCCATGTATATGTACAGCTTCGAAAAATTATTATATAGCTTGACACGTAATTTGAGAACAATAAAACAATATTTTTTTAAAATTACCATTGACTTCCAATTTATTTTTGCTATAATGACGAAAGTGGAAATAATTTACAACATTTAGGAGGAAACCCAATGGGTGAAGAAAAAATTACAATTCTGATGGCAGACGACAACAGAGAGTTTTGCGATGCAATTATCAGTTACTTGGAAAAGCAGCCTGATATGAAGGTTGTAGATGTGGCCCACGACGGCATGGAGGCATATCAAAAAATTCAATCTTTAAAACCGGACATAGCCATCATAGATGGTGTAATGCCAAAACTTGACGGCCTTGGGGTACTGGAAAAGCTTAATTTATGTGATGCAGTGGGTTATGCCCCCATTTGCATTATCCTTTCCGCAATTACTCAAGACAAAATTACACAAAAGGCTATGGAACTTGGAGCAGAGTACTATATAGCCAAACCCTTCGATTTAGAGTCTCTGGTTTTGCGCATCCGTCAATTAAAAGAGCAGTTAAAAAACCCTATTCAAAAAGGCGCAGCGGTTAGAACTCAAAAAAACCGTGAGTTAAATCTGGAAACAAAAATTACCGGCATCTTACACGAAATTGGCGTACCCGCTCATATACGCGGCTATCACTATATGCGCGAAGCCATTATAATGGCAGTAGATGACCTGGATATACTTAACTACATTACAAAAGAGTTGTACCCTACAATTGCCAAAAAGTGCAACACAACCCCCAGCCGTGTAGAACGTGCCATCCGTCATGCCATAGAAGTTGCCTGGTCTCGGGGCAAGGTAGAAATTATAGACAGCATGTTTGGATATACAATTAGCACCCATAAAGGCAAGCCTACCAATAGCGAATTTATTGCCCTTATTGCAGACAGGCTAAGACTGGAATTAAAAGCAAGTTAGTTTTACAAATGCGAGTTCATAGGATTGCTTTGGCAATAGACTTCTTCCGAAATTGTAATTGGCGAGCGAAAATGCTCTCTGCATCACCGCTTGCGGTGACCATCAAAACATTTTCGCTCGATTACTTTGATTTCAGAAGAAGTCTAATTTTAAGTCAAATATTTTTTTAGATACTTACCCGTGAAAGAATCCGGTGCCGCAGCAATATTTTCCGGCGTTCCTGTTGCAACAACATATCCTCCGTTTTTACCCCCTTCCGGGCCCATGTCTATAATGTAATCGGCGCATTTAATCACATCAAGGTTATGCTCCACCACAATTACAGAATGCCCTTGCTCAACTAACCTTTGAACAGATGCCAGTAAATTTTCGATATCTGCACAATGCAGCCCTGTGGTCGGTTCATCCAGGATATACAGGTTATGACTGCCACGCTTTATCTTGCCAAGTTCGTATGATAACTTTACCCGCTGTGCTTCACCGCCGGATAAGGTTGGCGCACTTTGCCCCAAAGTCAGATATCCTAACCCTAATTCGTTCATTATCTGCAGTTTATGTTTTACATATTTTTCTGACGAAAAAAAATTTAGTGCCTCCTCTACCGTCATATCTAAAACCTCAGCAATGTTTTTCCCACTCCATCGTACATCATGACAGTCATGTGAAAACCGGCTGCCCTTACATGCAGGGCATATGCTTTCGATGTCTGCCATAAACTGTAAACTTGTTACAAGCACACCGTCACCGGAACAATGCTCGCAGCGCACACCATTGGCATGGGTCAGGCTAAAGTCTATTGCAGCATAGCCTTTGGAAATTGCGCCCGGCGTAGAAGCGAACAACGAACGGATGCGGTCATATATACCAATGTAAGTGGCGGGGTTAGATTTACGATTACGCCCTATTGGCGATTGGTCAATGGAAATTACATTTGTTATATTGTCGTAGCCCAGTATGAAATCAAGTTCCCCCGGGATAATTCGTGCGCCACGTTTTTGTACGTCCAGTTGCTTTGTCAATGTTTCAAATATAAGAGTAGACTTACCAGAGCCGGATACACCGGTAATACACACAAACAACCCTAGAGGAATATCAACTGTTATATTTTTCAGGTTATTCTCCCTTGCCCCATGCAGTGTAATGTATTTATCGCTTGGTTTGCGTCGGGTTTTCGGCACGGGGATTATACGCTTGCCGGTCATATAGGCACCGGATAGGCAATTTACATCTGCCATAAAATTTGCCGGAGCCCCGGCTGAAATTATATTGCCGCCATGAATGCCCGCCCCTGGGCCTACCTCAATCAGATAATCTGCGGAGCACATTGTATCAATGTCATGTTCCACCACTATAATTGTATTGCCTATATCCCGCAATTTTTTCATGATAGAAATAATCCTGTCGGAATCTCGGGGATGAAGCCCAATACTGGGCTCATCCATTACATAAAGTATACCCCTTAATTCACTGGAAATTTGACCGGACATTTTAATACGCTGCATTTCTCCACCGGATACAGAATCGCTGCGCCGCCCCAGAGATAGATAGTGCAGCCCAATATCTACAAGAAGCTGCAAACGTGAAATAATTTCTCGGATAATAGAATCGGCAACTTCCCTTTGGTCCTGTGATATTTTTTGCTTGTCCAGGAATTCTATAAGTTCCGCAAATAACATTGTGCTCATATCGTTGATACTCGTGCCGCCAACAGTTATGGCAAGCCGTGAGGCCTTAAGCCTTGAACCATTGCAGTCGGGGCATACTCTTTCAATCATTGCCTCTTTTATAAAACTTGGCTCGTGGGCATCGGCATTGCCTGCTTTACGGATATAATTCCTGTACTCCCATTCCAGTTCGTTTATAAAACCGCTAAAAGCTCGCTTGCGCCCCACAATCCAACTGCGTTTTTGGATATGAGGCGGCTGTATCATTTCTACAAGCTCTCCCTTAGAACCATAAAAAAGCAGATCCAAAATATCCGGGGGATATTCGTTAAATGGCGTGTCTAAGGAAAACCCGTATTTTACAGAAAGACTGTAAAGTAGTGTCGTCCGATAGCTGTTAGAAGCTTGTGGGTTGAAGATAATGCCTTTTAATGCGCCTTTTGATATGCTTTTGTTTGGGTTTGTGACTATAAACCTGGGCTCTGTAACATAGGAAGAACCAACCCCCATACATGTGTCACAGGCACTAGCCGGCACATTAAAGGAAAAATGATGGGGCTTAGTCTCGCACAGGATATAATTATGCAACGGGCAGCCCAGGGCTTTCATGATATTTGCCGCATTGTTACCCCGTGGCATGTTAAGGCGTATTATTATTTCGTCTTCAAGCACACTAACGGCAGCCTCAATAGATTTTGACATTTGCAAAAAGTTTTCGTTATTAACTGTTATGCGTTCCAGTAAAACTTCGATGTTATACACTTTGCTTTCGTCAAGCTCAAAAGGCTTATCAGATAAATCAAATGACTTGCCGTCTACAAGTAACTGCCGATATCCTCTTTTTCGTATCTTTTCAAGCAAAAAATCGTAGTTGCTACCATATACTTTTTTTGCCGGTGTATATATTTCTATAGCTGTGCCCTTAGGCAAGGTTGCGATGTACTCTGCCATACGAGCCGTGCTTACAGGGTTTAGTACATAGTCACATACAGGGCATTTTCCTGTTCCTATGGTCGCAAACAAAAGCCTTAGATAATCGTTTATGTCTGTAACCGTACCCACAGTGGAACGCGGGTTATTATTACCCTTCTTTTGCTCGATGGCAATAACCGGCGAAAGACCACGTACATAATCTACATTCGGTTTTTTCAATTGTCCAATTCGGCTTCTTGCAGAATTTGAAACAGATTTTAAAAAACGTCGCTGTGCCTCGCCGTAGATTACATCAAATGCTAGTGAGGACTTACCGGACCCAGATACACCTGTGATGACTGTAAGTTTATCCTGAGGTATTTCTACACTGATATTCTTTAGGTTATTCTGCTTTGCGCCTATTACCTCTATTACGGGTTTATTCATTGTCATGCTCCTCCTTGATATACATAAATGCAGTTTCTTCTATGGTTAACTTGCTGTTTTTAAACAAACGCGACTGTTTAGACACACGATACAAGAAACCTTTTTGTACAAGATAGCTAATTGCACATCCCATCTCAAAACCAAAATATCTGTCACATTCGGATAAGGTTTTCATTTCACCATCCGAAAAGAAGTCTAAAATCGGTTTGCTCCATATATGGACATGCTCCATCAAAAAATTGTCCAAGACCCGCAGGGCGTGCCATATATCGTCTTTAGACATTACGGTAGTGGTCGGTTTTATAAACACTTCATGCATAAGTTTTGGGTTTAATTCCATGGCTCTTAGCCTTGCCTCACGATCGGGGTGTTCGCTATTTAACAACACTACCATCTCTGAAACAGGCCAGCTGCAACTTTGTATGAAATTTTGTGCATATAGGTCGTCATCCAATGTGGTTATCCATTTTCTTGCCCGGGTCATTCCTACACACAAGTACTCCAGCATTCGGATAAAACCTCTTATTGCTTCATCTTTGCCTACTATACGTATGCTTTCAAAAAAATCTATAAAGGAATCGTCCTTGCAGTACATAATCATACCCTTGCTGTACTGGCTACGTGTCCAGTTTCCGGCCTGTAAGCTTTCAAAACGCCGCTTAAACTTAGATATTTCATACATACCAATATGGATTTCGATATCATCCACTTCAACCGTATACTCGACCCAGTCCTGTGATAATGGCTTTATAGATCCGTCGCGTACCAGTATCACCAAGTCTATATCACTTGTTTCCGATACTGTGCCGTAAACCAGGCTGCCATATAACAGAAATACAATTACATTAGGGTCATCTTTAATTTGTAATGCAAATTTTTCAAAGGCTTGCATGTGCTTTTCTTTTTGTGTCATGTTTTCATCTCCTTTAAATTTTTGATGTGGTGAGTTTATGTCCCAATCTCAACATCTCATACAACAAAACAAAATTAAAAACGCCCTGTTTCTTTTTAAATTTGGCATTTTGCTTTTTAACCAAATCCTTTTAGAAACAAGGCGTTTATTTAATTTGTAATTTAATTTTTGTGTTTTACCTACATTGCAGACAAAAGGCAATATGTTTATTCCGGGGGGCCTTCGCTTTCGCTTCATGAATGTCCTCCATGAGTGTATAAATACTGTCTGGCATCGTAACATTTATGGATGGGGTTGTCAAATACAAGTTTATTTTCTCTTAACGGACTTTTTTGAGTTCGTTTTTTTTCTGTTTCGCAAAGCCTCATATTTTCGAAGAGGTTTCGTTTCTTTCTGCTGCCTGACTACTCTTGGCGGGCGTATCAAGGTTTTTGGGTCATGGCCAATCAAATCTTTCCGTCCGGCTTTAAGCAGTGCGGCTTTTACAATTTCATAATTTGCTGGCAAGCGATATTGTATCAATGCACGCTGGGTAGTTTTTTCCCGCTGGCTTTTAGGGACAAACACTTTTTCCATAGTGCGTGGATCTAGTCCCGTGTGGTACATGCAAGTAGAAAGTGTACCCGGTGTAGGGTAAAAATCTTGTACTTGTTCGGGTTTATGCCCAACATTGTGCAGATATTCTGCCAATTCAACAGCGTCATCAAGGCCGCAGCCCGGGTGGCTAGACATTAGATATGGCACCAGATACTGGTCTTTATGCAGTCGCTTATTCACTTCTTCAAACTTTTTTGCAAATTTCTTGTATTCGTCAAAACTCGGTTTGCCCATTGTTGCAAGAACCCTGCCAGAAACATGCTCTGGGGCTACTTTTAGCCTCCCGCTTATGTGGTGTGCGCATAGTTCATGCAAAAACTCATCGCCTTTCGGGTCGTTTAATACATAGTCGTATCGTATCCCGGAACGGACAAACACCTTTTTTATTTTTGGTAATTCTCGTAAGGTTTTAAGCAGTTTCAAATAATCTCCATGGTCGTAACGTAAATTTTTACACGGTTTGGGAGTCAGACATTGCCGCCTACAGGGCTTTGCATCTTCCCTACTCCATCTGTCACATGAAGGTGTGCGAAAATTAGCAGTAGGGCCGCCCACATCATGAATGTACCCCTTAAATGACGGGTCATGTGTGAAATTTGCGGCTTCCGCCATTATAGATTTATGGCTGCGAACTTGTATCATCCGCCCCTGATGAAAGCTTAATGCACAAAAATTGCAAGCACCAAAACAACCACGGTTGCTTATTATACTAAACTTCACTTCTTCTATTGCAGGTACACCGCCTTGGGTAGCATACACGGGGTGATAATCACGTTGATACGGCAGAGAATAAACTCTGTCCAGTTCTTGGGTTGTCAAGGGGTTGGCAGGCTTGTTTTGCACAACATACACATTGCCATAGGTTTCTACCAAAGTCTTTGCGGTTAGATAGTCCGCATTATGATATTGAATCATATAGCTCTTGGCATACTCTTTTTTTGATTCCGGCGTAGATTCTTTAATGGATTTGAAGACAGGCAACATTATAGGGTCATCCAAATAAGAAATGTCTTTAGTTTTAAACACTGTGCCGGCAATAAAAGTGATGTCTTGCACTTGCAAGCCGCTTTCCAAAGCTTCGGCAATTTCTACTATTTGGTTTTCTCCCATGCCATATACGATTAAATCTGCGGCAGAATCCAATAATATAGAACGGCGCACAGCGTTATCCCAATAATCATAATGTGCAAGCCGTCGCAAGCTGGCTTCCAATCCACCAATGATAATAGGGATTGTTTTATAAACCTCGCGGATCTTATTGCAATACACAATAGTGGCACGGTTAGGGCGTTTGCCCAATTGCCCCCCAGGTGAATAGGCATCTGTTTTGCGCTTATGCAGCGACACAGAATAATGATTCACCATGGAGTCTATATTGCCCCCCGTCACCAAAAAAGCGAGCTTAGGCTCGCCAAATTTAATAAAATCCGAAGTTGTTTTCCAGTCCGGCTGGGAAAGAATTGCAACTGTAAAACCACGAGATTCCAACACACGGGCAATAATACTTGCACCAAAAGACGGATGGTCTACGTAAGCGTCCCCTGTTACAAGCACAAAATCCGGCTGTCCAATGTCTTTTAATTCCTCTAAGGTTGTTGGTAAAAATGCCATTACAAGCCTGCCTTTGTTTTTTTATTTTTGCAAATGCTTTTTAGGGAACTCTACACGTACTGTCTTTTTTGGGTCTACAACCTGACAAATTCGTGTATCGCCAACTAAAGAAATTAGCATTACCGCATCTTCCGGGGTAAATCCTTCTTCTTTTATTAAATATTGCACCATATTTGCCACGGCTATATCTGCTGCTATGTCCAAGTCCTCATGGGAAAACAGAGTCATTACGTGGTTGTCGTTATATATCATGGGTAATGGCAGATCCCTACCCTTTATGACATCAACAGTAACGGTTACTACACCCGGTACCTCCAAGCCGCTTACGCCAATTTCCCCATCTGCCATTACTGCGTGTAAATCTCCCATAGCTAGCAATGCGCCGGGCACATTAACTGGCAATAAAATAGTTGCGCCATCTCTAATTTCTTTACAATCCATGTTACCGCCATGTAAATCCGGCACTCCGCATGGAACATCACCATCTTTTGGGGCAACGCCTATAACGCCCACCATTTTGTTTAGTGGCAATTTTATAGTATCTGAAAAATGCGCAATATTGTCTTGTATCGACACAATTTTTATGGCACTCCCATGTAAGTAAGAACCCATTACACCCATACCCTTGCCGCACACAACAACGCCTTCACTTGCTATTTCTATGTTATCGATTTTAACAGAAAGAATATCCCCCACTTCGGCACTATTTACATAAACGGGGCCGGTAGCCGGGTTTACACGGCTCCAGTCAAGACCATCAAACCCGCCTTCGGAAGATTTTATTTGCCCATGCAGGGCATCCCAGGTTTCAAATTGAAGCTGCGCTCCCGGTTCGATATGCATTACAGGTTTGTTTTTTGCACTCATTGCATATATGCAGGACTCTTTAGATATTTTTATCATATGCACTACTCCTTTTTACAAGATTATAACGTATGTGACAAGAGGTGTATACAAATCTTTAGAAAATACCGTTTTGCAAATTTTATCTTATTAAACAAAAATTAAATTATTACGTATGTTGTAAAATATAAACTTGACATTGGCCAAATGTTAAATTACCATTTAACAACAAGTATCACATTAAAACATACCTTAAGGAGGCGTCTATGAGTTTACTATTCAAAACTCTAAAAAAGCATCGGCAGCGTTACAAAGGGTTTTTATTCTTTTACTTATTCCTGGCACTTATTGTATCGGTGGCAACCGTGGTATCTGCGCGCATTACCGGCGATATGGCGCAAGCAGCATTGGACTTTGACACTGCCACTCTCTTTAGGTTTTTAGGCATTATTACTGCAATTACATTAATCCGTGCTATTGCGTCTGCCATGTCGGCTTTATTTCTTGGGCGATTTTCCGGGCGGGTTGGCTACCGTTTTAGGGACAATTTTACAAAATATTTTCTGCAAAAACCTTTTTCAGCCTTTGAGAATGTAAACAGCGGTGAAGCACTTTCCGTCTACTCTAACGATTTACCCAGGGCTATAGAACTGGTGTCCGGCGGCGGGTTACGCATGATTGCAGATGTCATCTCTATATTAGTGACACTCGTGTATATGTTATCCCTTAATATTGCGCTCACTCTGATATTTTTTGCCGCTTTTCCTGTTTTGGTTATACTACAAATTATGATTGCAACTCCTATTCAAAAAAAGGAAATAAAACGGTTGGAAGCCAGGGCGGCATTTACAGCCGTAGCCAACGACTCTTTGCAAAACGTATCAACTATTGCAGCTTACTCCCTTGAAGGTGTAATTGAAAAACGCTGCAACGACTCTTTTTCAAAAATAATTTCCGCAACAAAAAGTCAGATTAATTCGTTCCTTCCTTTAGTATTAATGGGCAGCTTTGCGTCACTGACTCCCTTGTTGATTACCATTACAATAGCTGCAAACAGGGTAATTAATGGGTATTTAAACATTGCCGAGTTTATTGCGTTTATTACTTTGGCGGCAGAAGCTGGCGGTTGGCTTCAAATGTTAAGCCAAAGACAAACTGATGTTCAAAGCGCAGCTGGTGGCGCAAAACGGCTTATGGATATAATGGACGGCGAAACAGAAGATTTATCAAAAGGGAAAATCTTAAACCCGGGTAATGGTATTGCAATATCTGCAACAAACTTAACTTTTGCATACCCTATGCGAGTAAGCGGTACCACAGAAGAAAATGAACATCAACAAACATCGTTGGCTTTAGACAATGTAAACTTCCAAATAAAAAAAGGCTCACGAGTGGCCTTTGTAGGTGCAAGCGGCAGCGGGAAAAGTACCGTACTTAAACTGTTACTTGGCTTATACACTCCACAATCTGGGCAAGTAAACCTTATGGGGGAAGATATAAGCGAAGTTTCCCTTGAATCCCTTCGCAATGCCTATGCTTACGTCCCCCAGGACAGTTTTCTATTCCCAGAATCTATCGGGGCAAACATAACAGGAGAAATCCATATTTCAGATATCGAACGGCTGGAAAAAGCCTGTAAAGATGCAGGCATACTGGAATTCATTCACAGTCTGCCGGGTAATTTTGACGCTGTCTTAACCGAATCTGCTGAAAATGTATCCGGTGGTCAAAGGCAGCGCATAGCATTGGCAAGGGCATTTTATCGCAATTCGACTATTATTCTATTCGACGAAGCAACCTCTGCATTAGACCCTTCTACAGAAGCGGCTATACTAAAAAGTTTCGACGCTTTATCCCAAGACAAAACTGTAGTAATGGTGGCCCACCGTGTAAAAGCAATCGATTTTTGTGACACAATTATAGTAATGGACAATGGCAAAGTTGCCGCAATAGGCACTCATGATGAATTGCTAAACAGCAGTCCTATTTATAAAAATCTATACGACTCTCAAAGTAAGGAGGTTTTGGCATGAAAAATAAAAGAATAGCAAATAAAACTCAAATGACTGACCGGCAATATTTTTTCAGGGCATTTAGATATATACGTCCATATGTTGTATTATACGCTGTAGGTGTTTTCCTTTACTGCATTCAGTTGTTTATGTTTCCTTTCGTAAATGGCATTGCCCTTGGGCGCATAATGGGAGGCATTCTAACATACGATTTTTCCATGGTACTTAATGCATTATGGTTTACAATAATTGTAATTTTAGGTTTTATGCTTGCAGTTGCCATAGGTATTTACGCCTATATAATGACCATTACCTATGCTACACGAGACTTAACACTTCATGTATTTCGTGCATTCATGAAATCCAGTGTGGAAAGCGAGAAACATTCCGGGGAAGGCATTGCCGCAATAAATACAGATGTAGATATGACATCAAATATTTTTAGCAATGCAATTACACCTTTTTTAATGAATGTCATAGCAATTGTGTTTTCCGGTATTACGGTATTTGTTATAGACTGGCGGCTTGGTATTGGTGCCGTTGCTGTTGGAGCAATTACATTCTTTATACAATCTTGTTTTGCCACCCCTCTTGCAAAGCTTGGCAAAGAACAACTGGAAACAAATGCAGATGCAGTAAAATCTATATCAAACATCTTTGCCGGCGCCTTAACCATAAGAGCATTTGGTAGGCAACAGCAGGCATTGGTCGCATTTGATAAAGAAAACGGCAAACTAAAAAAAATCGCCTTCAAACAGGCTTTTATAGGTATGTGGCAAAACTTATTTACTACCGTTCAGGGCTGGCTTACAATTGTGCTGGTATTTGTTCTTGGGGGCTGGCTTGTTGTAAACGGCAGTTTGGAATTTCATCAGCTTCTAGTAATCCTGCCTATTGCCGGGGCCATAGGCCATTCTATGTCAGACATTGGCGGAAACTATGCAAGACTGCAAACACCAATTGTTGCGGCAAGGCGCATATTTGATATTATAGATTCTGCTTCGGGTTTAGATATACCAAAACGTAAATCCGCCGCCAATTGGAACGGCTGCTACGAAATAAACCTTCATAATGTTAAATTTGCATATAAAAATGCAAGTGACAATGCTCTTAAAAATGTCAGTCTATCAATTCCGGAAAACCAAATGGTTGCATTTGTTGGTGAATCCGGAAGTGGAAAGTCTACACTACTGCGTGTTATAATGGGCATGTACGAACGGGACGATATGGATATAAAAATAGGCGACCTGCCATTCTCTACCCAAAACTTAATCGAGTGGCGCAACCATTTTTCATATGTAGATCAATCATGCAAGCTTTTTGATATGACTATAGCAGAAAACATCGCTATGGGATTACAAGGCACAGCCACACAGGATGAAATTGAAAATGCCGCAAAGCGTGCTTTCGCCGACGATTTTATTTCCACCCTGTCCGATGGATACAACACCGATTGCGGCGAAAAAGGTGCAAGTTTATCCGGCGGGCAAAAACAGCGCATAGCCATAGCCCGGGCATTATGTCGTAAAGCACAAGTCCTTGTTTTTGATGAAGCTACATCTGCTCTTAACGGGGACTCTGAACGGCATATAATGCAGACTATCGAAAACTTGCGCCAAGACCATACAGTTCTTATTACAACACACAACCTTAACAATGTAAAAACTGCAGATAAAATTGTGGTTATGGATAAGGGCAGCATAGCTGAAATTGGTACACATACTGAGTTGATAACAAAAGACGGCATTTACAAACGCTTACTGGAGGAGCAAAATGCAGTATAAACTAAGTTACGAGCCATTGTATAGACACGACAGCTGCAACATAATCAAAAATATCTTAAATGGTAAATCTATAAAAGCTCAACGGGACGAGATACTAAAAAAGCGTGGCGACAGATATAAGTCTGTTGTCATGCAGTTTTTTCAAAATGCCATTGTGTTAGAAGACTATGTCCGTACCAATATAAAGTACGATATGCCAGGCTATGAAGAAAACGGTAAACAATTAGCAGAATTTCTATTTACAGACAGAAACGGGCAAGATTCACATTTTGCAAATGTGCTTCTTTATTATACGGAACTTTTGGCAGTAGGAATAGACAATAAAGAGTTCTGTTTTTTGGCTGTCTTTGACGATGATTGCATAGAGAAATCTAACAACTTGGATACCCCACCAATAATTGAACCGGGCAAGGAGTTTTTTGCCTTATTAGAAGAATGCAGTGTGTCTGATGATATGAAACTTAATGCGATAAGGCTTTACTACAACTTCGATGTATATTTTCACTACTTTAACGCCTTAACAGATCAAATTAAAATTTTATTGTTACAAAAACATCCTAACCCCGGCGAAGTAACCACGTCATTAATGAATAACATCGAAAAGCAAATTAAAACCGACAGCAAAGCATTTTTTCGCGACAATTTTCACTTTACACTTGACGACAGAAATACTATTTTATTTTATCCTAATTTATATAATGTCAATTCCTTTTCTGTCATACTCACCGGCTTCGGGAATAAATATATGATTTTTGGCTTGCACATTTTAGATATTATCGAAACTTTCAAAAACACAGAATCTGATATAAGTAAGGCAGAGTCATTTTTAAATTGCTTATCCGACAGCACAAAGTTAAATATTTTAAAACTGCTAAGAGACGGCCCAATGTACGGAAGCCAACTTGCAGAAAAATTAAGTTGTACCGGTGCCAACATATCCCACCACATGTCTACACTGCTTGACCTGGATGTGATTCATGTAGAAAAAGTAAACAATCGAGTATACTTTCACCTTGATAAAGATGCTATCAGCCGGCATTTGGATGATGCTAAAGGGTTGTTTATATAATGATTTTGATTTTGTAGTTTACAAAAATTGTTGACAAACAGTCAAATATATGCAACAATTTCAATGTTGAAACAACAATCAAATAGTTTACAAAACGATGGTACTCATAGAACTCTATGGGATAATAGGGAATCAGGTTAGAATCCTGAACAGTCCTGCTGCCGTATTGACTAGCAAGTTTCACGTTTAGGCCAACTGCTTAAACAGTCATTGAATACGAAAGTGTTTGAGAAGGCGAAATCTTGTGTTAATGTCAAAGTCGGAATACCTGCCTCGTTTTAGCGGTTATCCACCAAAATAGCCGCTGCCGTAATTGACTCCACAGAGTATGGGGCGATATGGTGATTGTAGGTATTTTGGCATATTATTTTTATATGCCTTGTTCTTGCTAAATAGTAAAGCGCAAACAACCTGCAAACTATACATATCTCTCCCGTCTAATAGTGTATGCTTATTTCACTATTTGACGGTATTTTTGTTTGACAAAACGGCAACCTTTGATTGTAGATAATAAAAAACAAAGGAGAATTTGTCATGCCTAAAAAAGGATACGTACAGGTTTACACAGGCAACGGAAAAGGCAAGACCACGGCAATGCTGGGGCTTACATTAAGAGCAGTAGGAAATGGACTAAGGGTTTACATTGGGCAATTTATCAAAAGTATGGCATACAGCGAAGTAAATGCCATTAAATCATATTTGCCAAATGTAGAAATTGAGCAGTATGGTGCAGGCTGTATGATAACCCGCGCGCCATCTCCGGACGATATGGAATCTGCAGTAATAGGAATGAAAAAAGCAATGGAAGCCTTACATTCCGGCAAGTATGATATTGTCGCACTGGATGAAATAAATGTGGCGGTACATCTTGGGGTAGTTAACGTTAATGATGTACTGGAACTAATTGAAAAAAAACCACATGAGGTAGAATTAGTACTAACAGGCAGATATGCCCCGCCAGAAATAATTGCAGTGGCAGACCTTGTTTCCGAAATTCAAGATGTCAAGCACTATTACAATGCCGGTGTAATGGCAAGAGACGGTATTGAACGATGAAAATTTTCATCTCTGGGGGCTGTAAAAACGGTAAATCATTTTATGGGCAACATTTAGCAAAAAAGCAGCAAGAGGGGCGTAACTTGTACTATATAGCAACAATGACCGCCGTAGATAACGAAGACGATGAAAGAATTCATAAGCATCGTGCAAATCGTGAGGGCTGGGGGTTTATTACAATTGAGCAGCACAGCAATATTCAAAATATTTTGGATAGCTGCAACCACACTGGCTCTTTCTTACTGGACAGCCTTACGGCTCTTTTAGCAAACGAAATGTTTTTACAGGATGGAAATGTTTTTGTAAGTGCTGCCGAAAAAATTACAAAAGAGCTTAGTCTCATTTGTGAAAAAGTGAACAATATCGTAATTGTATCTGATTATATTTACAGCGATGCTGCTATTTATGACCCATTAACAGAAATGTACCGAAATTCTCTTGCCGCCTTAGACCGTTTTGTTGCCAGGCATTGCGATGTTGTACTAGAAATTTCAAATACCCAAGTCATATTACATAAAGGTGGAGGAGATACCCTTGAAAAAATTGGTTAAAGGGTTTTACATGTCCTTGGGTATGTTTTGCGCAATTCCCCTACCTTTTCATATATGGGACGACAAGCTAACATCTGTAATGGTAGCCAGTTTTCCACTGGTTGGACTATCTATTGGTGTACTTTGGTGGCTTGTGGCAACGTTAATATTGGCTGTAAATTTGCCTCTTATGTTAACCGCCGCAATTATTACCCTTGTGCCATTTGTCATTGCCGGATTTATACATCTAGACGGATACATGGACACAAGCGATGCACTTTTATCTTATCGTAACTTGGAAGGCAAGCTGCGGATACTTAAAGACCCAAATGTTGGAGCATTTGCAGTAATCATGGTAGTAATTTTGCTAATTCTGCAATTTTCTGCAATGCATTCTATAGCGGAAAACGGCAAATACATTGGGCTAATTGTTGTAATAGTGGTTATTTCAAGGTGCTGCTCTGCTTTCTCGATTTTTACTTTACGGCATATACCGGAAAGTAATTACGCCGCCATGCTTTCGCAAAATGTGGGTGTATCACATAAGGTTTTTGTTATGGCAGTTGCGGTTTTGACAGCGGCATTTTCCTTGTGGTATGCAGGTATTTTTGGCGTTATCACTATTGCGGCAGTAATACTAGGGTATGTGATAGCTCTAAGAAAGGCTTTTATGGGTTTCAACGGTGTGTCCGGGGATTTATTAGGATACTCTTTGGTTATAGGTGAGCTGTGCGGGCTTATTGCCCTGGCAGTTTTAAATGTGAGGTGAGCAAATGATTCTAATTATTGGTGGTGTGTATCAAGGTAAATTGGCCTATGCAACGGAACGTTTCGCTTTATCAAAGGAACAAGTTTATTTTTGCAGCAACGAAGATATTACTATACCTTCCAGCAAAAAGATACTATATGAAATTGACCGCTGGATTTTAGCATTGATAAAGGCAGATATAAATGTACCAGCTAAGGTTGAACGGTTTTTGGAACATAACAAAGACACCATTGTAATCTGCAATGATATCTCTTGTGGCATAGTGCCCGTTGACCCAATTATGCGAAAATGGCGGGAAGAAACAGGCAGAGTAATGGGAATGTTGGCACAGCATTCGGAAGAAGTTATTCGGCTATTTTGCGGTATTCCAACCAAGTTAAAGTGAGGTATAACTTGAACATTCACATAATCAGGCACGGTAAAACATTTGCAAACCAGCAAAAATTATACTGTGGCAAAACGGATTTACCATTATCGGAAAGTGGTATTGCAGATATTTTGAAGTTGAAAAAATTGGGCATTTACCCCAAAAATATCGATCTGTATTTTACAAGCCCATATGTCCGTGCCTGTCAAACTCTTGAACATATTTACGGAGCTGTACACAAGGAGGTTGTTCCAAACCTGGCGGAATATAATTTCGGCAGCTTTGAAATGAAAAACTATGAAGAGCTAAAAGAAAACACAGATTATCAAGCATGGATAACCGACGAAACAGAGCAAATACCTTGCCCGGGCGGCGAAAGCAAACAAGAATTTACGCAACGTGTATTGGAAAGCTATGATTTTATAATTAACAAATCTTCACATGTGGAATCAATTTTACTGGTTAGCCATGGAGGAGTAATAACCTGCGTAATGGAGCATCTGTTCCCAAACACACGCAACTTTTACGAATGGCAGCCCGAACCCGGGCGCGGATACACAATTAACAAAAACAAATATATAAAAATCTAAGGAGAAATTAAAATGAAAAAAGTAATTATGTTTTGCATCTTAGCAATTTTTGTAGTGGCATTTGCCGCTTGTAATAACGAAACCACAGAAAGCACAGAGCCAACTCTTATTTATGACCGAGAAGGCTTTCCTATCACATTGCCTTCACAAATGGACAGAATCATTTCAATTGGCCCCTCAAACACAGAAGTTCTTGTAGAGTTGGGCTTCGGAGACAGGATTATCTCTACAGACACATTTTCCGGAAATGTACCGGGTATACAACAGGGTATTTCCGTGTTTAATATGATGGCTCTGGACTTAGAGTACATGATTTCTCTTGCGCCAGACATAGTTTTTATAACAGAAATGACCCGTGTCGGCGGTGACGACGACCCATTAAGCGTAGTTTCAGATACCGGCATTACTGTCATTTACATGCCATCCAGTGCCAGCATTGCTGATATTAAAGAAGATATCCGCTTTATGGCAACTATTATGGACGCTGTTGATAGGGGCAATGCCATTATTGCAGACATGACCGCTGAATTAGACCGCATTAGAGCAATTGGTAAAGAAATAACCGATAAAAGAACAGTGTTTTTTGAAATATCTCCGCCACCACACTTGGTTAGTTTTGGCACAGGTACATTTTTGAATGAAATGATTGAGCTTATTGGCGCAATAAATGTACTTAGCGACCAAACAGACTGGGTTGCCGTTGCAGATGAAATGCTATTGGATATGAACCCGGATGTAATTTTAACATCTGTTAATTTCCTGGACGATCCTATTGAAGACATTGTAAGTAGGCCAGGCTGGGACGTTATAACGGCAGTTCAAAATGGCGATGTATTTATTATAGATACAGATGCCAGCAACCGCCCAAGCCATAATATTGTACGTGCCTTAATGCAGATTGCAGAAGCTGTATATCCCGGTAAATTCAAATGAAATCAATAATGATACAAGGTACGGCGTCCGGCGTTGGCAAAACCATAATAACAATGGCACTATGCAGGATTTTTAAAGAAGATGGCTATACCGTTGCCCCTTTTAAGGCGCAAAATATGACATCTAACACATACAATACTGCCAACGGAGATGAAATAGCCGTATCTCAATGGCTGCAGGCAACCGCAGCAGGAGTTACGCCGGATACATTAATGAACCCTGTTTTGTTAAAACCGTCACCGGATGGAAATGGCACACAAATAATCGTGAACGGCAAACCATTTGACACAATAAAGCCTCATAACTATAGCGAATTAAAGAAAAAACTTGCATTAATTATTGCAGATGCATTCCATTCCCTTTACAAACAATATGACATTGTTGTTATAGAGGGCGCCGGAAGCCCTGTGGAACTTAACCTTAACCAAAAAGATATTGTTAATATGGGAATGGCAAAACTAGCAAAATCCCCTGTCATTTTAGTGTCGGACATTGACAGGGGAGGAGTTTTTGCTTCTTTATATGGCACCCTAAAACTTTTTACCGATACTGAAAGATCTTATGTAAAAGCAACAATTGTAAACAGGTTCAGAGGAGACATTAGTCTTTTTAAAGATGGTATTAACATTCTAGAAAATATTACACAACTGCCCGTGGCAGGTGTTATTCCTTACACAAATATAATGCTGCCGGAAGAGGATGGTGAAAATCCGACTGCAATTAGTACCAATTTCGATAATGAAATTACACATATTGCTAATATCGTCCGTAAATCCATTAGCATGGAATTAATATATGAAATATTACAGAACGGAATGTGATTATATTGTCAACAAAAAAATTAACTATCATGGCTTTATTTATAGCCATTTCATTTCTTGGTGCAAACATAACTGTGTTCGGAACAGTTGCCTTTGATTCACTTCCCGCCTTTTTGGCTGCACTTATTCTTGGGCCATGGTATGGTGCAGCAATAGGCTTTATTGGGCATTTATTTACTGCATTAACTTCTGGGTTTCCCCTAAGTATTCCATTACATTTTGTTATTGCCAGCAGCATGGCAATTACAATGCTTGGGTTTGGATTTTGCTATCGCTTACTTTCAAACAAGCTTTCCAAAAAACTGAATATGGTCATAACAGGCGCTATCGGCACAATTTTAAATGCGCCTGTTTCACTGGCCTTAAGCATGGCAGCCTTGGGTGTGATTGCAGGAAAAGAAGCAGCAATGGGACTATTAGCATTGCTTCCGTTTCTTGTTATTACGTCCATTGCTAATATTATTCTTGCTTTTGCATCGTTTCTTACATTGCGCAAAGTTTGGGGCAAGGTATGACCCCATATACAAGACGAGATTTAACAATTATTTCCACAGGTGATATTTGCCTGGTAATAGCCTGCGATACTTGCGGCGGTGTGGGCATAAAGGACAGTGACATTTTAAAGCTTCCACCCCGCTATGTAGGCAAGCTTACAACCCGGGTGGCTCTTTCAGAAGTAATGTGTGCAGGTGCAACTCCTTCGGTTATAGTTAATGGTGTCTCATGCGAAATGAACCCAACAGGTGCAGAAATAATACAAGGGATACGTGACGAACTTGAAAATGCTGGCATTTCTAACATTACCATGACAGGCTCAACCGAAGACAATTTTACAACCAATATGACCGCCCTGTCGGTAACGATTATCGGAACTGTGCATATAAACAGCCTTAAGTTTGGGCGAGCAGTAATTGGCGATAAGTTTATCCTTTTGGGCAGCCCCCAATTAGGGCCAAAAGTTGACTTAGAGTACAAAGGGTTTTATTCAGAAATTAATAGTTTACTAAAACTGCATGATGTTATAGAAATTGTACCTGTTGGCAGTAAAGGTATTGCTCATGAGGTAGAAACACTTGCGAACCTTAATAACAGTGCATACCAGCTTTACGAAACCGGAGTTGACTACAATAAATCTGCCGGGCCGGCAACATGCCTTGTAGTTTTGTGCAGCAAGACTGCAGTAAGTCACATTCAAAGTACTTTCCAATCATCTGTATGCATAGGAGAAATAGTGTATCCTAATCCAGTATCTCTTCTATAGTGTTGTTGCGCATTCTACGGCGCACATGAACTTCTGCCCGGTTTGCGCCGGCAATTAGAATAGTGTCTGTATCATCTAGGAAAATAACATCCCTGGTATACTGCAAAGCATTATGCTCCCATAAAAGATTCCCTCGTAAATCTATAGCATGAAAGTTGCGGTCTGTACCCACAATTGCTGCTCCATGACCAACAGAAAGATGAGTGACACTACGCCCAAGGTTAAACTCGCCTACTTGTGTGCTATCTAAATTTACGATACGTACCGCACCGGGGGGGGTACCATCTATAATACCCAAGTGCCTGTCCCCTGTTACATAAACCAAGTGTCTATTTCCATAAAACGCTATATGAGACAGGTAATTTTGCAAGTTAATAGCCCATAATATCTGTTTCGTAGAAACCCCATAGGACCGTGATGTTATTTGGTAACAAATTATTCTGGAAGTAGTAGCAACAACAAACTTATTATCTGCCATAAAACGCATACTATAAATTACTTCCTGGTCGTCTAAAATTTCTGCTGCAAATAAGCCTTCTTCTACGCCTGCGGCCCTTGCATCCCACTCGTTCATATATCTAAGCAAAATAGTGTGGTTAAACAAACTTGTGCTTGAGTCTAAAATAGCAACAGCAATGTAGCGTCCATTTTCAGAAACTTCTACTGCGGTAGGAAAATGTAAATCTCCGGTAATATTTTGATAGAATAATGCGCGCTCTCCGGGTCGGACACTTTGCTGATTATGAATGTAAATGCGATACCCGAAAGATGTCTCTAGTACAACAGACAAAATCCCTGCCTCGTTTACAGAAAACAGCACCACAGGGTCGTCAAAATCTGCACTAAATATAAGCCCGGCAGAGTTAAAAACATAGACAGTACGCCCAGCTCGCTCTCCTACAGCTACAATGTCTCCGCGTGCAACCATAATAGGATGGGTAAAACTAAAAGGCTCGCTCCAGCGAACCCCTCCGTTCGACGCCAACTGCTGTACACCACCTCGAGTCACAAAGTAAAACAAATTGGAATTATTGGAATGAAAAGAAGGGCCGGCGTCTAATGGATAAGAAACGCTGTCCCCCGTGGGTTCCATTCTTATAATATGTGTTTGCCCAAAATGAGGCATAAAGAACTGCACAACCATGACAATAGTTATTAATCCTACAAAAATCAATATCTTTGTTTTATTGTTCACCTATGTCCACCCACCAGCATAGACTTTTTCCGGAAACCAGTTCATGCGTGCGAAAATGCTCCCTGCGTCACCGCATGCGGTGACAACCGAAACATTTTCGTGCGCTTCCGACAGTTTCCGGAGAAGTCTAATATCCTAATTGCTTATGAGTTTATCACTACCCGGCTCCAATAGCAATAACCCCTTGCAGTGGTTTATATATAGATGTGTTTATTTTCACTACCTCTATCTCTTTTCCGTCTATGTAAATATGCTTATGAAGCTCTATGTGATACCCCAATTGAGACTGTAAAGTTACGTAACTCTCCCCCATAGGAATTGATGAATCTACAACTTCCCTGTATGGTTCTGGCTTAATTGTTTCTATAGGTTTGGCACTAAAACGAATACTGCGGTTAGCAGGACGGCTTTCGTGCCCGTGAATGGAGATTTGCAAACTTCCACTACTCATTTGACTGGTTATAAGAATTGGATAAGGGGTATTATTTTTAAATTTTAAATCGTAATAATCGCCGGCAACAGTGGCATCAAAGCCGTTTTCTACATAGCTTACAGGGGCAGAATGGTTGTGCCGTTGCACTATATGCAGTTCTGCTGCTAAGGCGGCATTGTAAAGTGTTGATACTACCTGGCAAACGCCTCCGCCAATATCTTCAACAGGCTGGCCACGCACTAATACTATTGCAGATTTGTATCCGCTATTTGGCCTATGTGCACCTATTAATGTGCTTGCAGAAAAAACATCCCCGGGATACAATACATGATTGTTTATTTTATTGGCAGCTAAACGTACATTATATATGCGGGAATCGCTATCTATCCCTGTATATTTTGTTTGAAAAGAGCCTAAAATAGACACGTCAAACTCAAAATCTGCCCTTGTATACATGGGCTGGGTTATTTGTACTGCCAATTCTACAACCCCACTTACAAGGCTGTTAAGTACGTGATGAGTCGCAAGTATGGCAGCCTGAATATCTATAGCTTGCCCGACACTCTCTGGAACAATTACAATGTTTTCATTATTTAATGCGAAGGAGGCATTTTGCGCTGACCTATCAATTTCCCGCGAAAGTCCGCTAAAAATACTTTCCATACGTTGTGGGTTTATTGTAAGCTTGACAGGATTATTAATTTTATACGAACGACCAAGCATGCGCCCTATTCTACGTGGTAAGTTACCAATCGAGCTAAAATCTATGGCAGATTGCACCGGTTCGCTAAAATCAAACTTTGCCCCAAAATCTGCAAATGTGAACTCCGCAACAATTTGTCCGTTTAGTGAAAATTGAACTACTCTGTTTTCAAGGTCTGGCTGAAAACGTTCCATAAGTGCTGCTTCTGCCTCTTGGGAAGTAAGCCCGCCAACTGGCACACCATGTATATAAATCTGTGTATAAATCCTGTCCGTCTCCTGGGACGAATTGACAAAAATCATAACTAGCAAACATATGAAAACGACCAAACCAATTACAAAAAAAATCTTTATACTCTTCTGCACATATTCACCTCATTCCCGGTATTGTAATATATATAGCAAAGGTGATAAAAATATGAATGATATAATATCAAAGCCATTTACGTCATTATCTTTAAAGCAAACAATCGACAAACTTTTAGAGCGTTACCCTTTTATAGTCACTTCCATAATTGGAACAAGCCGAATGGGATGCCCGATTTATGCATTAACCGTTGGTTGTGGCGAAAATGCTGTGCTGATAAACGCCTCCCACCACGCCAACGAGTGGATAACATCGGCAATTGCAATGAAGTTTTTGGAAGAATATGCAGATTTGACAAGCAGGAACGAAACTTCACCGCAATTTAAGAATATAACCCTTCATATTGTACCTATGGTAAACCCGGATGGTGTTGACCTTGTAACAGGTGCACTTGGCAAACATCGAATTGCATACAAAAAAGCCCAAGCTATGGCTACCGAAGCTACGGATACCGAACCGGCCTTTCCTGACTGCTGGAAAGCAAATATCCTAGGTATAGACTTAAACTCAAACTACCCGGCAAGCTGGGAACAAGCGAAACTTCACAAATTTGCCCGGGGTTATACAAAACCTGGCCCTCGTGACTATGTTGGGGAATCCCCACTATGCGAACCGGAGACATCTGCAATGGCGGCATACACAATTGCTAACGACTTTTTACACACAATTTCCCTGCATACCCAAGGGGAAGCCATCTTTTGGCAATACCAAGACTATAACCCGCCCGGTGCGGAAGAACTTGCCCGGCGCATGTCTACTGTCAGCGGGTATCAGCTTGAAGATGTGCCGGATACATCTTCACATGCAGGATATCGAGATTGGTTTATAGAAAAATTTAACCGTCCGGGCATGACTGTAGAATGCGGGCTTGGTGAAAACCCTCTGCCTATTTCAGACTTTAAAAGCATATACAAAAAAGTAGCCCCCCTGTTATGGGAGGCTATCGTGTTTACAAATTACTAAAATACTTATCGAAAAACTTCGTGTCAATTTCAGGATATAGTACAAAATCATCTAAAATTCGCCGCACTCTTTCAATTGCATCGGCTTTAATTGTGTTGCTTAAAGTGTACTTCGCCTTGCTCTTTGCACCTTTTTTGGTAAGGGTGGGCTTAATATCCTTTAACACGTTTGCCATTATATCGGCAATTTCCAACATTTGTGGTTTACACATACCAAGAGTGGTTACGGCGGCAGTTCCCAACCGTAGTCCACTAGTATACCATGGTCCGTTTGTATCAAAGGGCATTGTGTTACGGTTAAGTGTAAGACCGCATTCACGCAGGGCATCTTCCGCCTGGCGGCCCGTAAGACCAAGGTTCTCTACACTAACCAAAACAATGTGATTGTCCGTACCACCAGTTTGTACATTTAAGCCCTTTTCTACAAGAGCCGTCGCCAAACATTGAGAATTTTTAACAATGTTATTGGCATAGGCTTTAAATTCATCTGTCCCGGCCTCTTTAAATGCGATGGCTTTAGCAGCCATAACATGGGGAAGTGGGCCGCCTATTACGTGTGGACAGCCTTTATCCATATACTCAGCGTATTCAGCCTTGCACAACACCATACCTCCCCGTGGGCCACGTAAGGTTTTATGGGTTGTAGATGTTACAACGTCGGCATAAGGTATGGGGTTATACTTGCCCGTAATTGCACCGCCGGCAACAAGCCCGGCAAAATGCGCCATATCAACCAGCATAACTGCACCCACTTCGTCTGCATACTTGCGCAGTAACGAATAATCGATATTCCTTGTATAGGCACTAAAACCTACTAGGAAAATAAGGGGCTTGACCTCATGAAGCCTTTGGCGAATATTGTCATAGTCTAGCATTCGGGTTTCTTTATCTACATAATAGTAATGGGCATCAAACATCTGACCAGATACATTGTGCCTGTATCCATGGGTTAAGTGCCCGCCACAAAACAAATCCATACCCAACAATTTTTGGTTGCCAAGGGCAGCACGTATTTCTTCCCATTCTTCCCTTGTAAGATCCAGCAAATTTGTTTTTTCCAGCCGTTCCATAATTGGGGCTTGTACTCTTTTGCGCAGTATTGCCCAAAAGGCTACCAAGTTGGCATCTGCGCCGGAATGTGGCTGAACATAGGCATGTTCACATCCAAATAAATGGCAAGCCTCTTCGTTTGCAAGCCGTTCTATTTCATCTACATTATCACATCCGGCATAAAAACGGTTACCTACAAAGCCCTCGGCATATTTGTCTGTCAGCAGGTTGCCCATTGCACTTTGTGTAGCAAGAGAGCAGTAATTTTCACTGGCGATTAGCTTTAAATAACTGCGCTGGTCTATTAACTCCCTTACAATTCCTTTTGCAATTTGAGGGCTTTTTTTTGCAACCATGTCTATGTTAGCTACAAAAGTCAGCATTTCGGCATTTAACTCGCCGGATGCGCCGGCCAAGTAGTCCTTTAGGATTTCCATGACAATTTTCCTTTCGTATATGAGGTTATCTGGCATTGATTATGATAGCATACTTGCAGCTTTAATGGTATTTTGCATTAACATTGCCCGAGTCATTGGGCCAACCCCTCCTGGTACGGGTGATATATAGGATGCTATTTGACTTACGGAGTCAAAGTCTACATCGCCGCAAATACCCCCAGCTTCTTTACGGTTGATACCCACATCAATTACCACTGCCCCGGGCTTTACCATATCCGCAGTGATAAGTCCTATCTTACCCACGGCACATACCAAGATATCTGCTTGGCGGGTAAAAGCAGCCAAGTCCACCGTGTGGATATGGCAGATTGTAACTGTTGCATGACGGTGGAGCAGCATCATAGCCATGGGCTTGCCCACGATATTGGAATGCCCTACGACAACAGCATGCTTTCCTTTTGGATCTAAGCCGTAATGGTCTAACATGGCAATAACTCCGGCGGGGGTGCAAGGTAAAAAGCTATACTCTCCGTTAAGTATACGCCCCACATTTAACATGTGAAAGGCGTCTACATCTTTTTCCGGGGATATCGCTTGGATAATTTTTTGTATGTCATAACCCTCAGGCAAGGGAAGCTGCACCAAAATACCGTGAATATCGCAACGTTCGTTAAGCTCCCGGATTAGTGCAAGCAGTTTATCTTCACCTATATCTTCCGGCAGTGTAAATTCGTAACTGACAATGCCGCAAACAGCGCAGTCCTTTTTTTTATTGTCTACATAAACCCGGGAAGCGGGGTTGTCACCTACAATTATAACCGCAAGCTGGGGGGGTGAAGCCATGTTTAACACTTGCACCTTTACCTTTTTAAGAATGCTTTTTGCTAAGGAATTGCCGTCTAAAAGATTTGCCATTTTTCTCTCCTCACTAGCAGGTTTGCAGAACTGACTTATGGTATATGATTATCCAACACTTGCCGCTTGTAATCAAAATTATCTATTTGTAAATAGTACTCGGCACAATCGATAAGTGCTTTTGCAGGAGTAAGGCCAATCAAATCTGTACCTACAACATGGACCCCAAAACGCTTTGCTTCAGCTTTAATAAGCTCAACTGCAGTATAGATAGATGTTTCTTCATAGTTGACCAAATTCATAGAAACCTGCGCAATGTTACGCTCTTTAAGCATTATGCCTATTGCCTTACAATATTTTAACCCGCCAGAGCTTCCACGGATTTTTTTTGCTATTTTATCCGCAATATTTTTATCGGAAGTAGATAGGTTAACATTAAAGGCAACAAGGGGACACCTGGCACCAACAGCCACCGCACCTGCAGTTGGATGAGGTATTGCGTCGCCGTAATCGGGCTTCCATTGTGGCAATTGCATTTTCTTAGCCATCCCCTCAAACTGGCCTTTTCTGATTGCTGCTAGGTTACGCCTGTAATCGCCAGTTGCGGCCTCTTCGTATAAAAAAACGGGAATGCTAAGCTCCTTGGCAATTGAATGGCCTACTTCATTAGATAAGGCCACACACTCCGCCATAGTTACACCTTTTATTGGTACAAATGGTATAACATCTACTGCGCCCATGCGTGGGTGTTCGCCTGTTTGCATGGTTAAGTCAATTGTGTCCCGTGCAACTTTGGCTAATGTTATTGCGGCGGCTTTAATGCCTGATGGGTCGCCAATTAAGGTTAACACAGTGCGGTTATGGCTTTGGTCAGAATTGCAGTCCAGCAGCAACACCCCGGGTATTGACCGGGCCGCCCCGGTAAGCTTGCCAATAATTTTTTCGCATCGGCCTTCGCTAAAATTTGGGATGCATTCTATTATTTTTGTCATAGCACTTTACTTTCTCGCCAAAATATGACTTTATGTGATATACTTGTTCTGTGGAAAATTTAATACAAAATCTGCGGAGGTATAAGTATGATTTACAAAACCGAAGGTGTTTGCTGCAAAGAAATACGTTTGGAAGTTGAAAACGGTGTTATTACAGAATTAGAGTTTTTAAACGGCTGCAATGGCAACTTAAAAGGCATTGCCCAATTGGCAAAAGGGCGTAAAGTTAACGAAATAATTGAAGCGGTTAAAGGCTTACAATGCAACAACCGCCCTACTTCCTGCCCGGACCAACTGGCAAAAGCACTTTCTCAACTAGCATAATGCCCTAACGCTTGTCTAACTTGCGTGATATAAACTGACCTATGGCTTGCACAAATTGCACTATAATTACCAAGATAATTACTGTGTAAATTAAAACATCTGTACGATGACGCTGCAGGCCATAGGAGTTTGCCAAATGGCCTAACCCGCCACTGCCAACTACACCTGCCATGGCAGAAAATGTTATTAAATTAATTATTAAAAGTGTATAACCGGCTATTAGTCCCGGGGCACTTTCCGGCAAAATTACGCGACGGATAATTTGCCCGGTTGTTGCCCCGGCAGAAATTGCCGCTTCTATAATGCCGTTGCCAAGTTCCAAAAGTGTGGCTTCTACCACACGGGACATAAATGGTACGGCAGCAATAGTAAGGGGTACAATTGCCGCAGTACGCCCTATAGATGTGCCTACTATATGACGGGATAAAGGAAAGGCCAAAATTATAAGTACAACAAAGGGTATGCTTCGCCCAATATTTATGGTAATACCTACAGTCCGGTTAAGTGCCATCAGTATAGGGTGAGTTCCCTCTCTGGATGTAAGATACAAAAACAGACCAATCATCGTGCCCAGGATTATAGCAAACAATGCAGAAAACCCAACCATATAGATTGTATCAATGGTTCCTTGGGTTAATATGCGCCGCATATGCTGTACATAATTTTCAAAATATCGATTACTTTGTCGTGACACATTATATGCCCAAGAGTTTAAACTTTCAGAAGATAACCCAACTCGCACAAGCAAATTATACATGGTCTATCACCTCTATCTTTACGCCATTGTCGGTGAAATAGGCCAACGCTTCTGCTACGGTTTCTTCTGTGCCAATTATTTCAAGCACAAGTGAGCCTACCATTGTGCCGCCAATAGACTCGATATTGCCAGACAAAATAGACAGCTCTATATCATATTTGCGTACCACATCGTTTATAAAAGGACGGCGGGCACATTTATCGATAAAAATTGCTCGGCAAATTTTACTGCTCCTGCCTTGGGGAGTAGTATCTTTTATCCAGTGTTCGTCTACATATTCTTTGGAAAAAAAACGTCTTGCAGTATCGGTTTTTGGGTTAGTAAGTACGTCCAGCACCTTGCCTTGCTCTATTATTTGCCCGTCTTCCATAATTGCTACATGAGTACAAAGATCTCTTATAACATCCATTTCGTGGGTTATTACCAGAAATGTTACGCCGGTTTCACGGCTTATTTTTTTTATAAGTGCCAAAATAGACTTTGTGGTGTCCGGGTCAAGGGCAGATGTGGCTTCGTCGCAAATAACAAGCTCCGGCTTGGTGGCTAAGGCTCGTGCTATACCCACACGCTGTTTTTGCCCGCCGGAAAGTGTTGCGGGATAGGCTGTTGCTTTTTCTGTAAGGCCGACAATTTCCAAGAGTTCGTTTACACGGGAAGGTATTTCAGCCTCAAGCTGCTTCAATTCTTTCCATCTTTTTATTGGGCGTAAACGAGATGTTTCTGTCTTTTTTGCAATACGCAATGGAAATGCGATATTCTCGAAAATAGTAGAGTTCATGAGCAAATTAAAATGCTGAAAAACAAAACCCATTTTTTTACGAGTTTCTCGAAGCTTTGCACCTCTTAATTTTGTGATGTCAACATCCCCAAGCAATATTTCGCCACTGTCTGCCTTCTCCAAAGCGGAAACACAGCGGGCAAGGGAGGTTTTGCCCGCACCGCTTAGGCCAATAAAGCCAAAAACCTCCCCTTTATTTACGGTTACACTAACATTGTCAAGTGCATGAAACGCACCATGGTCTGTTTTATATGTTTTACTTAAATTTCTCACTTCCAGCATATTACACCAATGAAAGTGCAAGTTCCATCATTTGCGTAAAGGATGTTTCCCGCTCTTTTGCACTCATTAACTCGTTACGTGAAAAAACTTTGTCTGAAATTGTGCATATGCACAGTGCATTTTTTCCAGCCCGGGCAGCATTTGTATATAGGGCCGCCGCTTCCATTTCCACAGCCATTACGCCCATCTTCAGCCATGCTTCAAAAACCCCAGGGGTATCGTTATAAAAAACATCGCTTGTCAGCAAATTACCTGCATGTAGCTTGATACCCATAGTGTCGGCGGCATTTTGTGTTTTAAGCATTAGCTCAAAAGACGCAACAGGGGCAAATGCGCCTGGGCAAGCTGCTGCAATTGCAGGATATTGAGATTCCGTACAAGCACCTACGCCCATAACAATATCGCCAAGTTCCAAGCTCTTGTTTATAGAGCCAGCAGAACCAACACGGATTATATTATCCACATCATAAAAATTAAACAACTCATAGGAATAAATGCCCATTGACGGACAGCCCATGCCGCTGCCCATTACAGATACTGGCTTACCTTTGTATGTGCCAGTATAGCCGAGCATACCCCTTATTTCGTTTACCTGTGATAAATTTTCCATAAAATTTTCCGCAATAAATTTTGCGCGCAAGGGGTCACCAGGCATTAAAACAGTTTTGGCAAATGCGCCCTGTTGAGCACCAATGTGCGGAGTTGGTAGTGACATAAGAACAGCTCCCTTCATAAAGTAAAATTAATGCTTATAGTCGATAACGCAAGCATTACTGTTTTACGGTTAACTTACTATAGGACAAGATTATAGCATGTGTAAGACAATGTCAAATTAATGTTGCAAGTACTTGTAAAAAATCGTAGGAAGCATCAATTTGCGTACGACTAAAAATTGTTCTTTCCTAAAGGATAAAAAAACTGTATTATGAGATTAACAATTTTCCAAAGGAGCCTATAAGATGAAAAGAATAAAAATTGGCAACGTACTGGATGCATCTGCGGTATCAATGGGATGTATGCGCATTCCAAGCTTGGAGCGCAAGGATATTGCCGCCCTTGTAAAAACTGCAATAGACGGTGGTATCGATTTTTTTGACCATGCGGATATTTATGGCGGCGGAAAAGCAGAGGAGGTTTTTGCTACGGCAATAAAAGACCTTGGTATACCCCGCGACAAACTGCTTATTCAAACAAAATGCGGCATACGGAACGGATTGTTCGATTTCTCGAAAGAGCATATTATTACATCCTTAGACAATAGCTTGAAGCGGCTTGAGACAGACTATGTAGACGTGTTTTTGCTTCACCGCCCGGACACTTTAATGGAACCGGAAGAAGTTGCCGATGCTTTTGAAACTCTTCATAAAGCAGGCAAAGCAAGATATTTTGGCGTAAGCAACCATAACGCCGGGCAAATTCGCTTGCTTAACAAATACCTTGGGCGTAATAAAATTGTAGTTAATCAATTACAATTCTCCCCTGCGCACACTGGCATTATTGACGTTGGCCTTAATGTTAACATGACAAATCCGCCATCTGTAGACCACGACGGCAGTATTTTGGAGTTCTGCCGTTTGGAAGACATAACTATACAAGCTTGGTCGCCTTTCTTATACGGCTTCTTCGAGGGCGTATTCTTAGGAAGTGACAAATACCCGGAACTTAACAAGGCTATTGACAAAATTGCCGCAGAAAAAAATGTAACTGCCGAAGCTGTTGTTATTGCCTGGATACTTCGCCATCCTGCAAAACTTCAGGCAATTCCCGGCACAACAAACGCAGAACGTTTAAAAGGCATTTGCCAGGGTTGCACAACTGAGTTAACTAAAGCGGAATGGTACAAAATCTATTGTGCAGCGGGGAATGTACTACCATAACTAAGGAGGCATGTCATGCGTGTGCTATTATTTTGCGACGACTTTTACCACCCAGGCAAAGTTCCCATTGAAGGAATGGAGCCATTGGGCAACAAAGGGTTTTCGATTGACGTAATAAGCGATACAACAGATTTCGACCCGGGAATATTATACGATTATAACGTAGTTATAATGAGCAAATGCGACCATATCTCTAAGGACAATAATAATAGTTGGAAAACCCCGAAAGTACAAGCCGCTTTTGTCGACTTTGTAGAAAAAGGCGGCGGGATGCTGGCTGTCCATAGCGGGATTGTGTGCGGCACGGAAACGGATACAAGCACGATAGACAATTTAGTGGGATGTTACTTTAAGTTCCACCCAAACAATTGCTCCGTTACCGTTGCCCCATTAAAGCCACACCCTATTACAGAAGGGGTCAAAATTTTCTGCGAAGTAGATGAGCATTATCATATAAATATTCTGGCAGATGATATTGACATTATTGCCGCATCGTACGTATCTGCACATGGCGATACCACAAAGTACGAATCCGAGCCATATAACAATTACCCAGAATATATCGCCCCAAGTGCCTATGTTCGTACCCAAGGAAAAGGCCGGGTTTGTGTAATAACTCCCGGCCATACACTTGATGTATGGCATAACCCCGAGTTTCAGAAAATGTTAGAAAATGCATTAAATTGGTGTGCCGGGGATCGATTTTGTAATTAACGGTAGAAGCCACAACAACTTACAAATTGTTGTGGCTTCTTTCAAAAGGTATAAGTTTTATAAAATTAATTTTCACTAACTCTTATGGCTTTTTTTAATTCGCTCAAAAAATTTTTTACATGATATTCACTATCCTTGCCATACTCTGCAACTATTTTAACAATGGCACTGCCTACAATAATACCGTCGGATATTTCTGCCATATCGTAAGCTTGTTTAGGTGTAGATATTCCAAACCCAATGGCACATGGTATTGATGACACTTTTTTTACACGGGATATTAACTCTGCAATACTTGTGCTTATTTCGCTCCGTACCCCTGTAACCCCAAGAGATGATACACAATACAAAAAGCCTCGGGCTTCCGTAGCAATTTTTTCGACTCTTTCCCCGGAAGTTGGCGCAATTAACGAAATTTGATTTATGCCAAAGTGGATGCACTCCTTTTCAAACTCGTCTTTTTCTTCAAAGGGGATATCCGGGACTATTATCCCGTCGACGCCCGTATCCCGGCAATTAGCCATAAAACGCTCTTTACCATAGCCATATATTGGGTTTGCATATGTCATAAATAATAGTGGCATATCGGTTTTCTCCCGCAATCTTTTTACCATGGAAAAAAGCTTATCCACCGTGCAGCCGCCATCAAGAGCCCGCTTACTTGCACCTTGAATAACAATGCCTTCGGCTATTGGGTCGGAAAAAGGGATGCCTATTTCTACAATGTCAACGCCCGCCTCTTCCATTGCCAATATGAGTTTTTCTGTTGTTTGAATATCCGGGTCACCGCCGGTAACAAAGGCGATAAGTGCTTTTTGCCCCTTATGCTGCAATTCGTTAAAAGTTTTTGTTATCCTGTTCATACTCTAATCCTCCTTATAATTTCCTGTATTTTTTCCGGGTCTTTGCTACCATTGGTTTCTACACCTGTACTTATATCCACGGCGTATGGGTCAAGCTTTTCAATGGCGGGCATAACGTTCTGAATATTTAACCCGCCGGCTAAAATAAATTTCCTATTAATTTCGCCAATTAAGTTCCAATCGAAAGGCTTCCCGGTAGCACCACCCTTATTGTCCAGGAGAATGTAATCGGCACATGTACCGAGCCACTTTTGCACATCCCCTGCCTTTACTACCGAAACGGCTTTTATAACAGGCTTTTTCATTACAGATTTTAGTCTTTGTACATATTCCTCAGTTTCATCACCATGGAGCTGTACGACGTCGATAATGCCATTGCGAACAAGTGTAACTATATTTTCTATTGTGTCGTTTACAAAAACGCCAACGGGAATTATGCCCAGGGACAACCTTTGTCGTAGTTTATCTGCCTGTGAAGCTCTTATCGCCAAGCGGCTTTTAGCAAAAACGAACCCAATATATTCAGGCTTTGCCAAATTTACTGCATCAATGTCGACATCTCTCATTAACCCGCAGATTTTTATTTTTATACTCACGGCTTGCATCTTCTTTCTATCCTAAGGGAGCGATACATTACCCCCATATCACCGGCTTGCCACAGTGTCGTACCCACAAGAATTCCGTTTGCTCCGGCAGATACAGCCAGTTCTGCATCCCGTGGCGACAATATGCCGCTTTCGCTTATGATTAGTGCGTCAGTTGGGGCCTTTGGCGCAAGCAAAGCTGTTCGTGCCGGGCTGCCATTGTCTATTTCTAACGTTGCAATGTTACGGTTGTTTATGCCTATAAGCCCTGCACCTAGTTTTTTTGCCAACTCCATTTCCTCATTGTTGCATACTTCCACAAAAGGCTCTATTCCCAACTTTAATGCGTGTTCAAACAACTGTGTTATGATTTTTGCCTCTGCAATGGCGCAGATTAGCAAAATTGCCGCCCCGCCAAGCTCCACCGTTTCTGCAATAGTATCTTTGTTTAATATAAAATCTTTCCTGAGTACGGGCAGGTTCGTAGCCCTAACGATATCCCTGAGCAATTTTGTGCTGCCGCCAAAATGTTCGCCCTCGGTAACAACAGACAGTACCGGGGCACCGCAGGCTTTTAAATATTGGGCTGTTTCTACAGGGTCACGTCCACGCAACAAATCCCCTTCTTTAGGTGAAATGCACTTAATATCCGGAATAACAGCGGCATATCCACGGTGGTTTTCTTCACAAATTGCCATTGCAAAGCCCTTTAAACTACGCATGTCCCGCCTCCAAAGCTATTAGACATATCTTTTAGGTCATGAAGTTTTTTTGTGGCACTGCCATCGTCAATTAACTCACATGCAAGAGATATGCCCATTTTAAAATCATCGGCTTTGCCACCTACAACAAGGGCACCTGCGGCATTTAGTACAATAGCGTCCCGCTTCGCACCTTTTACTTTTCCGGAAAACACACTTTTAATAGTTTCCGCATTTACATCCGGAGTACCGGTTTTTATATCGGAAAGTTTGCAACGGGCAAGCCCAAAATCCTCCGGTGCAATTTCAATTGTAGTGACCTCACCGTTTTTCAAATGGTTGATTAGTGTCTTTCCAAGCAGAGAAATTTCGTCAAGGCCATCTAAACCGTGGACAAACATAGCATTGGTATACCCAAGCTCTTTGGCTACATATGTGACTGTATCAAGAAGTTCCGCCTTATATACCCCCAAAAGATGCCGAGGGGCAAATGCTGGGTTTATTAGTGGGCCAATAATGGAATAAAAAATCGTTTTTATCCCCAAATCCTGTTCTGGCGGTAGCACCTTGCCCATTACAGGATGAAAAAGCGGCGCATATAAAAATGCAACACCTATTTCTTCTATCATTTTGCTTACTTCGCCGGGTTTAAGGTGAATGTTAATGCCAAGTGCCTCCAGTACATCGGCACTGCCAGAAAGGCTGGCAATAGACCGGCTGCCATGTTTGGCTACAGGAATGCCTGCCGCTGCCGCAACAATTGCTGTAGCTGTAGAGATGTTAAAGGTGGAAAGGCCGCCGCCCGTGCCACATGTGTCCATCAACTCCTCTGTAGCCTTTGGCTTTAGCGGGACACAATTGTCGCGCATGGCTTTTGCGATATATGCGATTTCTTTAAGGGAAGCTCCTTTCATCAACATTGCCACCTGAAAACCCGCAATTTGAACATCGCTTACCGTTCCCTGATTTATAGCGGTAATTAGCTGTGAAATTTCACTTTCAGATAGCTCTTGCCTTGTTGTGATTTTCTGCATGATTTCTTTGTACATGTTCATCTCTCCTTTTATTTTTCGGTAATAAAAACGCCCTCGACAAAGCTATTAGCTTTATCAAGGACGAATAATTAACAATATCCGCGGTGCCACCTCGATTTACGAATTATTTAATAATCCGCACTCTGCAGGATACAAACATATCCCTCGCAACTAACGTATGCGTCACGTCATGGAATACTCGGGTCTGCTTTATAACAAAACCCTTTGACCATGCCCTCGGCAGTCCATTTAACAATCTGCATTTCTATTCGGCTCTCAGCCTGTGGATTCCCACGTCCGAACTCTCTGTAAGCGCATTTATTGTTTTTATCTCTGCTTCAACAGTTTAAAATATTTAATTTGAAAGTAAATTATCACAATCTTTTTCCATTGTCAATAATTTTTTTTGAAAAAGAGTAACCAAATCACCAGTTCTCGTTAACTCCGCCATCACTTGCAATAATTTGCCCAGTTATCCATTTTGCATAAGAACTATGCAAGAAAAGCACCAAATCAGCGGTATCATCCGGTGTTCCCCAGCGGCCTGACGGAAACTTCTTAGCTACAGACTCATATACTTCGCCAAAACAATAACCAGTGTCGTTTGGGCCAGGGTTAACGCAATTAACCCGTATACTTTTATCCCCAAGCAAACGTGATGTTTGGCGGCATAGGCATATAATAGCTTCCTTTGAGACGCAATAAGCAATTTCGCTTACCATTGGGCTTAAGTACTGACCGCTGGTAAACAACGTTATTGCATTATCTTTTGTTGTGTCAACTTGCGCTGCAAATGATTGTATCATCAACATGGCGGCACGAACGTTTACAAGCAAATGAGGGTCTATATGCTCGGGTGTCCATTGGCCTATTTCCGCATGTGTGGAATATGCGTGGTTTAGTATCAAACCATCTAAGCCACCAAGTTTAGCCATGGCTTCTTCTACAGCTGTTTCTGCGGTACCAGGCCTTTCTAAATCCGATGACATGATTGCCGTTACATTTAACCCAGCATCACTTAATTGCTTTGCTATTTTTTCCGTTCCATTTTGCATCACAGACTCCGCATGATGCACAGTCATGTCATAATCCGAAAACCCATGAACGGCAACTGCTGCCCCTGCTTCCGCCAAGCGTTTTGCAAGGGTAGCACCAATACCCACGGGACGGCTTACACCGGTAACTAAAATCCTTTTTCCGTCCAGCCTAATTGAAGAATTACGCATACTGCTCCCTCCGGTCATAAAAAAAATTGCCTGCAACAAAGCAAGCAATTAAAGTGTATAAAAGCAAATGAGCTGAGTCAAGATAAGGTACGATTATAAATAATTTTATGGGCGTGCGACTTCGTGCAAAACTACACTGCCGCAAGCATCCGTAAGGCGGTAACCTAATTCATTCTGTGGCTGTGCTGGTTCCCAACTTAAATAAAAACCATCTTGCCTTTGTACAACAAAAGTTTCGCCTCTATGCCACGTTTCAGTATTATCTTTCATATCCCATTCCGGGTAATAAAATGCAACTTTGTCGCCGGCTAGAACTGGGTCGTGGCCTTTTTGGAACACGCTCTCAATATTACGGCTGCCCACTATCCTCCCTTGGGGGTGCCTGCAAGAAAATGACACAATAATATCAACTTCCCGGTTATTAATTCTTGCAGGAATTGCATATTTGCGGGCATTAGCAGTAGTGACTATTGGAAATAGCACTACAGGATGCCCATTTATTTTAGGCCAAAGGTAGTTTGATGCGGGTATGTCTGTTTGAAGCAACCCTACCATACGGCGAACATTGGCAGACACATGTTGCAGCAATGCTACTTCCTTGTGTATAATTGGGGATTGATTGCGGCGTTGTAAGCCAGTAAAAAATATATGCAAATATTCGGTGTATGCATTGTCCATTCCTAGAGCATCGTATGTTCCAAGAGAATACACACCCTGGGATTTGCCGCCATAAATATAAAATGTGCTTAACCCCCATAGGTCGATGTAGGAATTATGACGATTATACACCACGCAGTTTTCCAAGGCTTGCAAGACGGCTTCTGCTTCTTGTGGAAATAAATCGTGTAACATTATTGCCATATCGCCGATATCTACCATGTCTGCGTAATTGTCCCGTGGGCTGCCCTCCCCAAAAGTTTTTGTAATGGCGCGACGTTCTGCCAGTTTGTTAAAACCACGATTCATCAATGATAGGGCTTGTACTTCTGTAGATGCCCTTGCCATGAGGGTTCCCATGGTTTCCATTACGGGCTTAACTTTGGCAAGGTCTATAACAGAAAGGGTCAAAATTTCGTCGCTGTCTTCACCGAAAAAATCTACGAAAGTATCTACAATAATTTTACCAAGCTCAAATCCGTCCATTTCCGGGGTATCGTTTAACACGGACAAAAAAGTGTAATCCCAGCCTTCCCCGGGCTCTAAATCTTCGGCGGCTATCATTACATGGGCATAATCCGATGCAATAATTGCCATCTCTACCGTTGCCATCAAGCAAGCGTCAAAGCCCAGAAATTCAAGCTTTTGATTGCGGAGTCCGGCTTCTTCAAAGGCTTGTTTCATGTCCAGTAAGCTCAGGCTGTCGTCGTTAAATTTTTCGTCATGACCAAAACCGGCAATTGAGCCGCCGCCATGGTCCCACATAATTAATCCATATTTATGAGCAGGATATTTCTTCATAGAAAACTTAATAAAATCCCGCAAGGTTGCAGGATTTCCCATATTTACTTTGCCCATAGATTTTATTTCGTTTAACCAGCCATCAGAAAATTCCCAAATTATGCATTCGGTTTCGGGAATGGCGTCATTCATCCAACGCCGAGTACCACCAGTGAGTATAATGATATTGGCGTTCTGCGACTTTAGACCCGAATCTATAATTTCTGCAAGGTCATCGGTGGCAAGGCCGAAGTCACTTTCTAAGTCCGATCCATTCATGTATATCATAATTGTGTAGGGCTTTATGCCTTGCATGTTGGGGGCTGCTGCCACAAAGGTAATAAAAATTAATGCAAATATCGCAATATATCTTCGCATACTATCACTCCTATGAGTATTAGTTTTGCGGAAATTTACGATTGTATGCAAAAGAGTTTCGTTTTGAACATGTATAGTTATTTAAATATAAAATGGACTTTTATTACTACTACACCTTTTTGTATAAACAAAACCTATACACTAACCCATTATCCTCTTTTGGGGCAGATTCCTCTACCAACTTCCAGTCCGTCATATTGTCTATGTTTGGGAAAAATGTATCCGCCGGAAGAGAAACATCAATTTTTGTTACATATGCTTTTTTACAGTGGGACAAAAATTTGGAATAAATTACTGCACCGCCAATTATGAAAATATCGTCGGGGTTGTAGACACACAAATGCTCTAATAGCTGTTCGGCAGAATTGCATACAATAACATCAGGAATACACAAGCCTGTATCTTTGGAGAGTACTATGTTTGTACGACCTTTAAGCGGCTTCCCCCCGGGCAGAGACTTAAACGTATTATGCCCCATAACTATAACTTTACCAATGGTAGTTGCCCTAAAATATTTCTGGTCTTCGGATATTCTAAAAAGCAATTGGTTTTCGCAGCCTATTCCCCAGTCTTTGGACACTGCTACTATTAAGTTCATATTACGTACCCCTTTTAAACTGCAACAGGTATTTTATGTTTAAATGGATGTGGCTTGTAATCTTCCAAGGCGAAATCATCCACGGTAAAGTCATAAAAATTATTTATACTATGGTTAATTTTTAACACAGGAGCTAAAATCTTAGGCTCTTTTTGTATCAGTTCTTCAACAAGTGGAATATGCCTGTCATAAATATGGGCATCGGCGATTACATGTATTAGTTCCCCTACTTCCAGGCCACTGGCTTGTGCCATCATGTGTACCAAAATAGAATACTGGCCTACATTCCAGTTATTTGCCGTTAAAAAGTCTTGCGAACGCTGGTTTAGTATGGCATTTAACCTCCCGTTTACAACGCCGAATGTCATGCTGTAGGCACAGGGGTATAATCCCATTGAGTGTAAATCTTGATGGTTGTACAAGTTGGTTATTATCCTGCGGGATGACGGATTATGCTTTAAATCGTATAGTACCCGGTCTACCTGGTCAAATTCTCCTTCGGCATATTTATGTTTGATGCCAAGCTGATAGCCGTAAGCTTTGCCTATAGAGCCGTTTTCGTCTGCCCAGGAATCCCAAATGCGTGTATTTAAATTATTAACATTGTTGCATTTCTTTTGCCAAATCCACAAAATTTCTTCTATGCAGCTTTTAAAGGCAAGGCGGCGCAGGGTTAGGGCTGGGAACTCTTTCGATAGGTCGTATCTGTTTACCAGGCCAAATATCCGCAATGTGTGAGCCGGTGTGCCGTCATCCCATTTTGGGCGAACAGGCTGTCCTACGTCAGACACTCCGTTTTGTAAAATTTGTTTACAGTTTTGTATAAATATTAAGTCCGCTTGGCTCATTACATTATCTCCTCTTGTTCCTTTAATTCTGCAAATTTCGCTATCATTGTTGGGTTGTTGCGTGTCAGGCGTTTAATGGTCAGGTCTTCAAGTTTATTGTTTGCCAAACGCAAATTATTGTCTGAGGACAGTAATGCCTCTTTAGTTTTTTGCAAACGCAAAATCGCCTTGTCAATCTCATCAACTGCTGTCTCAAATTTACTTCTAAAAAGGTTGACATTTCGTCCAAAGCCAGCTTTAAAAGTCTCTAAGTCCTCTTCAAAATGGGTAACATCAATGTTTTGGCTTCGTATTAACGCCAGTTCGGATTTATACTTTAACGAATTCATTGCCGCATTTCGTAAAACGCTAATCATGGGAATAAAAAATTGCGGGCGGATAACATACATTTTAGGATAACGATGGGACATATCTATAATGCCGGAATTATACAGTTCGCTTTCCGATTCAAGCAGTGACACTAATACAGCGTACTCGCAGCCTTTCTCATTGCGGTCCTTGTTAAGTTCCTTTAAAAAGTCCTCGTTCTTTTTCTTGGTTGCTGTTTCGTCACCTTCGTTCTTCATTTCAAACATGATAGAGATTATTTCGTTGCCCTCATTGTCTGCTTCGCGATAAATGTAGTCGCCCTTACTGCCTGTTTTTACATCGTTATCCTTTTCGAAATATGCTTTTGGGAATGCCGTGGCACGAATTTGATTAAATTGTATCTCACAATGCTGCTCCAGGGTTTCCCCTACCATTTTTGTTGAAAGTTTGGCTTTCATGTCTTTGTAATAGGCAATCATTTCATCCTTGGTTTTAAGCTCTGCCAGGTATTTGTCTTTAAGGGAAGCCTCAAGAAGCTGCCTTTCTGTGTCTTTGACCTTAAGTTCACTAACTAATACATCCCGCTCTTTTTCCACTTTGTTTACAGCCTGGGTGATGGCAAGTTTTTTTTCTGTTTCTGCTGCCATTATTTTTGTTTTTAGCTCGGCAATTACCGCATCCTTTTTTGCAGATTCCATCTGTAATGCGTTTCTGGTATCCGCCTCGGCAAGCTTAACAGCATTTTGCTTGTCCGCCTCCAGCAAGGCTTGTCTTTCTTCTAAAGCCTTCGCAAATTCCCTATCCCGCACTTGCTTTACAATATCCGTAAAGCCGGATTCATCTACCTTGAATACCTGATTACACTTTGGACATTTTATCTCGTTCATAGTATATCGCCTCCTGACAGTGGCTAATATCATATCATTATACAAACCAGAGTGCAATTTTCTAAAGTAAAACAAAACACCCGCTTTTCGGCCAAAGAAAAGCGAGTGCATATTTATAATATTATTAGTGCGTAACTCATAATAAACAACACCATACTTACAGCCATAAATTTTACTTCGCCTTCTGTTCCGCTGCCGATACGCATTACTCTAAAATGCTTTCGTACTACAGGCCACAGCCAAGGCGTACCGGGGTAATTAAAGGAGTCTATAACCATATGGCTGAACCATCCAAGTACAAAGCCAATTTGCGCAGACACTACGATATCCGCTCCAACAAACATTGTCCCAGTAATAAGCATTAAAATTAGTGGTGCGCCAACAACAAGTAACCCAACCGTTGTATGCGTAAACCCACGGTGTTTAGATTTCTCGATTACAGCCAGAACAAAAATGCTAAACGCCGCAAGAGCAAGCGGAACACCTCTATCAACTCGTGCGCCCATTCCAATTGCACCGTCCAAAACCTGGATACCTGTTGGCGGAACAAAATACATAATGACTAAGAACAAGGCACTGCCAATAAGGCCTGCACGAAGGGCTTTACGCAAAAACCGCCCTGCAGTACTACGCGCCATATCAACATCAGGAGCAAGACCGCCCATAGCACCGGCAGCTACTACTACCAAGGGATATATCTCATAACCGGAAAAGCCAAAGGATAAAGTACGGTTGGCAATACTATATGCCAATACAAGGCCCCCGGTTAGACCGCCAATGCTCATGTGAGTAGTACCGTTCATATTAAACTACCCGTAAATTTTTAAACACAACAGTTACTGTGCCGTCAGGGTTTTTAGTAATTTCAATTTCGTCTTCTTCGGCGGCAAGCTGTGCGGGGAATTTAATTTCTACGCCATTTTCGGCTTTAATTTTGTGTGTGGCAAATTGAGCCTTAACCACACGTTCTCCAAGAGGCAAATCTTCTTTAATACCGGCGTCCCGCATAATGTTAACATATTGGGTTTTCATTTCGTCTTCGCCATCAAATGCGGCAGCGGCAACATTATCCATGGAAACGAAGCCCTCTTCGGCATAAACTTCCTCTAACAATGCAGATTTAATTTTTGCAGAAACTTTTGGGTCGCAATCGTAATGTTCTTCCACAAATTCTACTGTAACCTCGTCAATTAACTTGGCCTGCTCCTTTTTTGAAGGAGTGGTTTCGCATTCCAAAAACAGTTCTGAAAAATACAGTACGTGATTTCCGTCAATGGTTGCGGGCTTTTCCACCACACTAATTGGCATGGACGAGCCATTCATAGCAACTAAAGCCGCATATTCCACTTTACCCGTGTTAAAGGGTAGCGCATTGCAGGTTTTAAGCTGAATATCTGTACCTGAAGTTTTGTGAGAATACACTTCCTGATAGGTAAGCTTTAAAATTGCCAAATAATCGCCGCTTTTATGCCCGACTCTTGCAATAAGCATATCACAAGGTAGGATATCTTTGTACCGATTCATAATTTCATCCATTTTTTTGGCAAGTTCTAATGTTGTTTCCTTAAAATATTTTCTGCCATCTTGATATTCCCCAAGCAAACTATAAAATGGGGAATCTGCCTTAAAACTTGCTGTGCGTACTGCAGGATTATTTATCAACTTTTTTACATGCTTTAAAATAAAAGCCTCACAAACCTCACTATCAATATCTAATTCCACATCAGAAAATACAGATGGTCTGCCATCGTTGCATAATATATGCAATATGGCGTTCCTTATAATTAAAGCCACTTTGTTATCTCCTTCAATTATGTTTTTTATTCCTCTTCGTCCCAAGTATCATCGTCAAAATCTTCTTCGTCCCAGTCATCATCCCATTCGTCATCATCAAAGTCTACATCATCAAAGTCATCATCATTAATACCATCATTGTCAAGCGGGATAAATTCTTCCGGAGTTTTCATGTACTGTTGCCCCCTTACGCTTTGGCGCGTTCGTTTCCTATAAAGACCAAAGCAACCGTACCCGGCCCAGAATGGGCTCCTATAACAGGTCCAATTTGGTTAATTGTAAAATCCTTTGTGCCAAATTTTGCGGCAATTGCATTTTCAAGCTGTTTTGCACGATCTGCAGAATCGCCATGGGCAATAAATACCATTTGGTCACTGGTGAACTTATGCTCTTCCATGCGCCCAAGCACATAATCAAACGCTTTGCTCCACCCTCTTGCTTTGCCTACGGGTACTATCCTGCCGTCTTCTATAAGAGTAAGGACAGGCTTAATGCTTAACATGGTTCCTATAAAAGCAGAGGCACCTGATACACGACCGCCACGGCGCAAATGATGCAAATCGTCAGGCACAACCCAATGGTGTAAACGCGGGATAAGCCCATTAATGTACTCGGCATTTTCATTTAAACTTTTGCCTTCGCCCCAGGCTTTAACTGCATAATAGGCCAAAAGCCCCTGCCCTAAAGACGCCGCTTTTGTATCAATTGTTATAACTTTGCGATCTGGATACATCTCCATTGCCTCTTGTGCAGCTATTATGCTTTGGTCGTAACTTTTACTAAGGGCAGAGGATAGGCACATATATAAAATATCTTTACCTTCTTTTAATAGCGGCTCCCAAGCTTCCATATATCTGTGGGCGGTAACTTGGGTGGTGGTGGCAATTTTACCCTCACGTAAACTATCATAAAAATCTTTAAAGGACAGGTCGCGATAATCTAAATGATTATAATACTCTTTACCGTCTAATGTAACGATGTACGGTATAACGGTAAGCCCCCACTCCTCGGCCAAAATTGGTGAAAGATCTGTGGTTGAATCGACTACAATTGCGTAATTCTTCTCCATACAACAAACTCCTCTCGGGAATAGAATAAATACAAATTTCTTTCAATACTTCCTCATAAAACTATAAACAAAAATTTGTGATAAGTAAAGTATAATCGCACAATAGACTTCTTGCGTAACTTATAATTTCTGCGAAGCAACAGGAAGGGCGGTGAGCGAATCAAGCATTTTTACAAAAAATGCGTCTTGAGCGAACGGTGTTGCCCCAATCGTTGGTTGCTTGCAACCAACATACGAGTAGAAATTACGATTGTGCAAGAAGTCTAATAAATAAGCGGCTGCGCCGTACATTTCATACAAGATCAGCTTCGCAGGACATAAAAAAGAAGATGATTTGCATTATATTGCAAACCACCTTCTTGTAGGATGCATGCCGCCAAGGGTGGAAGTAACGCTGCTAATGGCTTATTAGGTTCGCTTATAATAAGGAATTTCATGCTTGGACAACTCAATGATTGAACGCACGTCATCTTTAAGAAGGTTCAAAAACTCAAAATTTATATATCCTTTTTTAGGATTACATTTACTATACTTTTTGCCGTTATAAGTAAAATCAATTAAATCATTGCAATCAGCACCGCAATTATGACAATCCAACGCATTTATAATCGTATTTTTCACATTATCGGTGCAATCAATGAGCATATCTTCGTATTTTTCGATATGCAAAAGGCGGACTTTAATACTTGAATCTCTCCAAAGAAGAAATTCCTTACGGCTTTTATAAGAAAAAGCTATTTTCCCTTTAGGGTTGATCTTAAACGAAAAACCTTCCGCAACAAAAAAATCATGAAGCATGAGAATCATATCCCAATGATATTGTTCTTTGATCGCTGCATGTAACATTTCAATATCATCTGTTTTGATGTCCGGCATTAAAATCCCCTCGTTTCTAATACGAATTCCCGCACGTACCAGGCTCACAGTGGTACATAAGTGCGCCCTAAATTGAAACCAAGTCTGTGATAATAGATGCAACGTCTTTTAGTTTCTCTACTTTCACATTTCCAGCCTTGTAAGCGATAATGTTAATGTCGGCAGTAAAAAGCTTGTTTGGGCGAATATAACTGGCAACATTAATTCTGCCATTAGAGAAGTCTTCGTCGGCAAGTTCAACTGCGTAGCTGTCACTAAAGCTACTACTGGTTATCTGTGCTAAAATAACATCATCTGCCGAAGCGATAGCAACAACAAGAGCGGGGCGACGTTTGGAAGAACTTAAATCCGAAAATGGAAATGGCAACACAACAACATCGCCCTTTACAAATTTGCCCACGCCGAATCCTCCTCGGGGGAAAGCCATTCTTTTGCCAATGCATGTTCACTTGCGATGGTTATATTATCTGGTTTACGTACTGTAATTTGAAAAGGAATGGCGCGTTCACGCACAGCTTGGCTAACAAACATGCTGATAGCAGATGAGAATGAAAGCCCCATTTCTCGAAATAGAATCTCACCATCTTCTTTGAGTGTGTCATCAATGCGAATGTTAAGCTGAGCCATATGAATCCTCCTTAAATAATTATGCTATCATTATATAGCAAAGTATAGCATTTGTCACGAGAGAATTATTTCCACCCTTCACAGATTACATCCTAGATTTTGTGTCTGTCACCCATGTATACAAAAACAAAAGCGAGTCCAAAGGCCCCGCTATAACTATTTCAGTTTCCTAAACATTCGGATATATCTTGCGCATTGTAACAATATACTCATTTTCGTTTGGGTTAATAGAAGAAACGTCTATTATCCCCGGAAGCAACGCCGGCGGCAAGTCCTTGGAATAATGCAGCAAGTAATACTCTCTGTCTTCTCCCCAAAAAATATACATCTGAACTTGCTTTATCCAGAGTAGATACTCTTCTAAAGATAACTCCAAATCCTTTATTATGGTTGCATGTGGCACACCCACGTAACGCAAATGCCATGGTTCATATACAATTTTTGTTATATCCGTTTTTGAATTAGGGTAGCGAATAATAAAACCATAATTATGGCTATGCTCTTCCAGCCACTTGCCTGCAGATGTTTCTCCAAAAGCTTGAGTCAACTTTCCGTCTATGCTGACATCAAGTGCCAAACCTAATTGGTGCTCACTTGCCCCGGGCGGATGAATAGATAAAGATGCTTTACGTTCTGCTTCAAGCTTGCTATATCCCTTTGCCTGCAACTCCTGTACTTTCCTGCTAAAAATGGCGTATTGGTAATCGTATGCACGATAAGCACTTTGCAAACGCAAATTATAGATTCTATCTGTCTTCATTGCTTCTTGCATCTGTAAAAAAGCATTAAGTGCCGCACTATGCAGCTTAATACCGCCATAGTCCACCAAATTTACAGGCTTATAATCTGAACGAAGCTTGTAGTCTCTGTTTACCAACCGTAAGTATCCAGAATCGCCTGCCGTCCCTTCTGCAATTACGCATTGCGGGGAAATTAACAAGCTTAATAAAAATAATATTATAGCTAAAACAAAGCGACTATGCCACTTTGCACTAACCAATCCTAGAGCAATTTCCTGGATGATAAGGTATCTGAAAGTCATATTTCACACCACGCAGTTTTTACTTTATGGAATAACTACAGCCCCCGTTTTACACAACTCATCTAATGCAAAAATGATACCGGTTCTTGAATGAGCAGGGGTAAGCCCTCCTTGAAAATACACGATATAAGGTTCGCGCATTGGGGCATCTGCACTAAGTTCTATTGAAGAGCCTTGGATAAATGTCCCGCCTGCCATTATCACATTATGACTATACCCAGGCATAGGGGCAGGTTCCGGGGTTACATAGCCATCCACTGGGGCAGCTTTTTGAATTGCTTTGCAAAAAGCCAGAACATTTTCCGGGGTATTTAATTTTACAGCCTGAACGATATCGCTACGAATATCTGTGATACCTGGGTTAACATCAAAGCCAAGACGGGAAAATGCCGCGGCGGCTAAAATCGCACCTTTTACACTGGCAGATACCGTTTGGGGCGCAAGAAAGAAACCCTGTATTATGCTTCTTGTCATACCCATAGAGGGGCCTACCGCACTGCCGATACCCGGGGCAGTAAGCCTCTCTGCCGCAGCTTCTACACACTCTTTCTTACCCACCACATATCCGCCGCCTGTAGCAATACCGCCACCGGGGTTTTTAATCAGCGAGCCTACAATTAGGTCTGCCTCCGATGGTTCTTCTGTTTGCACAAATTCGCCATAGCAGTTATCCACAAGGATTATTGTATGCGGAGATTCTGTTCGTATACATGCAATTAATTCTCGAACTTCTTCAACTGTAAAGGACAACCGCCAGGAGTACCCCTTGGAACGCTGAATAGTTACCATTTTGGGCTTGTCCGCCAAGTTATTACGAATCTCTTCGTAGTTAAACTTCCCGTTTTCCAGTAAGTCTACTTGGCGGTACGTTACGCCATATTCTGCCAACGAGCCGGATGCTGGACGTATACCTATTACGCTTTCTAATGTGTCGTATGGTTTTCCTACAGGAGAAAAGAGCACATCCCCTGGACGAAGGTTGCCAAAAAGGGCTGTTGCTAATGCATGTGTGCCGGATACAATTTGCGGGCGCACAAGTGCCGCTTCTGCTTTAAAAGTTTTTGCGAAAATTTCCTCTAAAGTTTCCCGGCCTTCGTCGTTATAACCATAGCCGGTAGAATCGTTGAAATGAGTATCGCTTAAACGGCTGCTTTGCATTGCATCTAGCACTTTTAATTGATTAATTGCTGCAATATCGTCTGCATTTTTGTATATTGAGGCAATCTCTTCTTCTATTTTTGCAACAAAATCTACCACCTGGGGGGATATCCCCATTTGGGTTTTTAAATATTCATAAAACATATTAATCTCCACCACCGGATCCGGCATTTAGTTTAATAACATTACGTAAGGGGACAATTGTAGAAATTGCGTGCTTATATAGCATTTGCTGTTTGCCTTCACTTTCTATAATAATGACGTAGTTATCAAACCCGCAAATTATACCCCTAATTTGAAAACCACTGATTAAATAAACTGTAACAGGAATGTTTTCTTTACGCACTGCACTTAGTAGTAATTCTTGATAATTTTGTGCCATGGTGAAAGTCTCCTTTACATTAGAATCTCTGCCGCTATTTGTTTTGGGTCTGTATCATAAGCGTTTACTAAACGCACATTTTTTGCTTGGTGTCGGAACCATGTTTCCTGACGTTTTGCGTAATTGCGTGTTGCTTGCTGAATTTGCGAGATTGTGTCTTCTTTTGTTTGACAGCCTTTGACAAACGGAACAGTCTCTTTATAGCCTATCCCCTGCATTGCTGTAAAGGACGGATGATAACCCAGGGATAAAAGGCGACTGACTTCCTCTGGCAAACCCGCTTGCCACATAGCAATAACACGGGCGTTTATGCGGCTGTACAAAACTTCCCGCGGCATAGTTAGGACATTAAAGCATACATCGTATTTTGCACTGTTTGCCTTTTGGCCTGCATTGTAGGCAGAAAAAAGACTGCCTGTAGATTCGCAAAAACTTAGTGCCCGTGCAACCCGCTTTATATTATTTGGGTGAATGGATTTCGCAGATTCCGGGTCTATAGCTTGCAATTTTTCATAGAGAAAATCCGTACCTTTTTCTGCGGCCAACTTCATATAAATATTGCGAAGCTGATTATCTTTTTCATGCTGGCCTTTTTCCGATTCTGTAAACTGTGTGCCATAAATTACTGCATTAATATAAAAACCCGTACCTCCGGCTAAAATTGGCACACAATTGCGGGATTGTATGTCTTTAATTGCAGCGGTTGTAAGTTGTGTGTATTCCGCCACAGAAAAGGGCTCGCTTGGCAGGGCAACATTTATTAAATGGTGAGGAATACCTTTCATTTCTTCTTCGGTAGGCTTGGCTGTGCCAATATCCATGTGTTTATAAATTTGCATGGAATCGGCAGATACAACTTCGCCATTTACTTTTTTAGCAAGCTCTATTGCAACTGCTGTCTTACCACTGGCTGTTGGCCCTGCTACCACATACAATTTGTTCATGGAAAGTATCAGCTCCGTTTAAACCGTCGTTCAAGCTCTTGCTTGGTAATTTCTATTATTGTTGGGCGACCATGAGGGCATGTAAACGGGTTTTCCAGTTCCAATAATTGAGTTATCAGCGCACGGGCTTCCTGTTCTGATAGGTGGTCGCCGCCTTTTACTGCCGCTTTGCAGGATGCCATAGCGATTATTTCTGTTTTGTGATCGTACGCACTTTCCTTAGAAAACCCTACCTGGTCTATTTTATCTAACAAATCTGAAAAAAATCCCGTGTGCAGCGGCCCGTTAAATAAAAGGGGTACAGATGTTAGGGCAAAATCGTGGCTATCTTCACTACCGGACACTTCAAAACCAAAATTATTGAAATACTCCATGTTATCTGACAAAGTTTGTTTTTCCCGGGGGGTTAGACGCAGTGGAATTGGTATAAGTAACTGCTGGGAGTGAACACTTCGGTCCCGGACTTTTGTTAGTAAACTTTCGTACAAAATCCGCTCGTGGGCAGCGTGCTGGTCGATTAAGTAAAGCGAGTCCCCTTGGGTTACAAGCCAATATGTGTTAAACATCAGACCATGAATTTGATAGGTTGTAAAAAATTGCTGCTTAGGTTTTGGCAATTCCACTTTTGCAGGCTCAATTATTATATGCTTTTCTTTTGCAGATACAGCTTTTGACGGGTTTAGGTACAGCCCTCTTATTTCGGTTTCGATATCATGTTCCGGATTGTCTTCATCCGGGGGGAAGATGGTAGAAATATCAATATCAGACAGGGGCTCTTCAGCTGCTTTTGCCGGGGCAACTTCTGTATAGGTAGGGAAAATAGACAGCTGTTCTGCTTCCGGCTCTATTGGTTTTTCGCCGGGTTTGGTTTTTTGCCTTGCAGATGGAATTAAATTATGCTCGGAAAGGGCATCGCGTACAGCACTTTCTACAAAGCCAAATATTGCATCTTCGTCTGCAAAGCGTACATCCATTTTCGTAGGATGTACGTTTACATCCAGCGTATCAAAAGGTAAGCTCAGGTTTAATGCGAATAGGGGGAACTTACCCGCCGGCAGCATTGTCCGCATAGCAGTTTCTATTGCGTTTGTAAGCAAACGACTTTGAATGTATCTGCCATTGATAAAAAATGTACCATGCTGGCGGTTTCCTCGGGCGGTTTCCGGCTTGCCCACCAGCCCGAAAAGATGTAAGTCATCCGTGCTTGCATCCACATTAATTACTTTTGCGGCAACTTCCCTGCCATATACGTTTAGCATAGCAGTTTTCAAATCTCCATTGCCGCTTGATTGGAATATTATTTTGCCATTATTAATGTATCGCAAAGTTAGCCCCGGGTTACCCAGTGCCAGCCGTTGCAGACAATCAGAAATATATCCCGCTTCTGTTGCAGGTTTTTTGAGAAATTTGCGCCGTGCAGGTGTATTGTAAAACAAATTGGCTACAATAACAGTTGTACCGTTGGCACAGCCAATATCCCGTCGGGATTGTATTATGCCGCCATGAATTTCTACACGGGTACCCGTAACTGCAAGAGGCGTTTTGGTTATCATTTCTACTTGAGAAACCGCCGCTATACTGGACAGTGCCTCGCCCCTAAAACCTAGGGTTTGTACTTGAAACAAATCGTCCAAACTGGCAATTTTGCTTGTAGCATGACGTGAAAATGCAAGCTGTAGTTCATCGGCAGAAATTCCGCCACCGTTGTCTGTAACGCGAACCATGGTAAGCCCGCCGTCGGTTATTTCTACAGTAATAACCGTTGCACCGGCATCAATGGCATTTTCTGTTAACTCTTTTACTACACTAAGGGGGCGTTCGACAACTTCCCCGGCGGCAATTTTATTAATTAAACTTTGATCAAGTTGGATGATTGGCTTCATATGTAACACCTCTTTGTTAGTATAGCTTAGATTACGAGTTTTTGCTATACTTAGTAAGCAAACTTTAATGGAATCTGTTTGAACATTTTGTCCACTTGCGCATATTATTCTGATAGGAGAATTTATTTTGAGCGAAAAATGGAAAGCCATTTTAAGTACGGTAGCTTGTATGATTATTGTAATTACAGCAATGATCATATTGAACACGCCCGGAATAGCTTGCGATAATTCGTATCCCGCAGGGGGAGAAGACATGGTTCGGATTAGACGTATAACCGCATCTTATGCGCGGGAATTAATGAAAAAACATCCGGATGCAATAATTCTGGATGTAAGAAGTGAACAGGAATTTGAAACAGGCCATATACCCGGTGCAACTTTATTGCCCGACTTCGAAATTAAAAATAAGGCAAGTTCCATTTTGCTAGACTTTGACGTATTAATACTAGTGTATTGCAGAAGTGGAGCCCGCAGCCACAGCGCAACCAGCTTACTTGTGTCAATGGGTTTTAAAAATGTATACGATTTTGGTGGGATTAATTCTTGGCCTTATGATGTGGAGTAGAGGGAAACTTTTCAGGTTGCCCTCTTTTTTAGACATGATAATTTGCAGCCCATACTTGCATATAGTAATGCAGAGACACCCACGGGGAGGAAACTCTGCATGAAACGCTTTACAATACATACCAAAAATTATAAAACAAAACTAATAAATTTTACACAGATTGTATTAGAGCGCAATTTATGCACTATCGAAACAAATCATTCAACAAAATGCACGGACATACATAGTATAAAATTTATATGGGCCCTGTCAGCAGGCAAGGAATTTATTCAGGCATTAATGCTTTTACTATACGATATTGCAATACAAGAAAACCCTGTGTACAGACACTCACCAAAGCTCAGTGACTTGGCGGAAGGTTTACAAAATACCCACTTACATATACATGATACAAGGCGGTTAAAAGCCTTTATACAAGCCAATAAAGAGCTACACCTAGACGGATATGTGGCCTTTCGTATGGAGGAGTACCGAGAAAAACTGGACATGATGCTCTATACAATAATAAAAAAAATAAATTTAAGCAAATAGGCTAGTATTTTTTTCCAATATATATTACAATATATTCATGATTATCCAAAAATTGCTATTGCTTGAAAGTGAAGCTCAGGACGCTATGCGGTCAATTGAAAAGGAACAAGTACTTTTGGCAAAACAAGCAAAAGAAGATTTAATACTGCGCATAGGAGAGCTTGAACGGGAAAAAGATATAGCCATTAAAAGGCTGGAACAAAATACAGAAGAAGAAACGACAAGAGTAATTGCAAAAATACAGGCAGAGTATGAGCAAAAAAGGAGCGAACTAATTACAGCTTTTGCCGCAAACCATCACACATGGCGGGATAAAGTCACCCAAAATGTGTTGTATTAAGAATATGTGTGAAAGAAGCGACTCACAGTTTCTTTCATCATAATATTTGTGCTTTCCACTAGGAGAAAACCCAACTGGAAGGAATGGAAATATGCATGAATAATGCTGCACTTATAGTAAAAATTTTGTCACGGCGGGCAAAGCTTACAACCCCGTTGTTAAGCCAAGTCCGCAATGACAAAACAGAGCTAATTCGTTTTCTGCCAAAAAAAAAGGAACAAAAATTTGTGTCAACTTTTACAAGAGGATTGATGTCAAAAGACTTACAACGTTATCTAGCATTGTGGCGTGGTATTGGCACATTAGATGAAATAGACCGTCTATCCATGCAACGTATCGTAGGAACAGAAATAGATTTACAAAATATTTTATGGGTTTTTCGATTAAAAAAATTTTATGAAATATATGGCGACAATGCATATAGCTATTTAATTCCAATCAGATACAGAATATCAAAGGATTCCTTTACCAAAATGGTAGAATGTAAAGATATTCTAAGCTTTAAATCAGAGGTATCCACCACAATTTATAACAGTATTTTTACAGATTTTAAAACACCGGAACAGCATATGGCATCGACTATTAAAATGCGATACCGAGCAGAAGGACGCCATTCACATATCGCGCTTCTATGCGGCTATTTGTATGAAATGGGGATAAATTCCAATGATAACCAAAATGAAATACATAAGCATATCCGGGCATATGGACAGTATGGTCCATGTGATAAACAACTATTTTACACGTTATGATATTCAGTTGGAGCATACCAACTTTCATGGGTTAATGGAGCCATTCACAACTTTAAATCCTTACACAGCCACTTTACAAAAGGCAGAACTTTTGTCCGAAATATCTGGGGAAGTTCCACTATTTTACTTCCCCCTTTCAGAAGCAGATGCAGTAAATATGGTGGAAGAGGCACACAAGGCATACATCCAACGAAGCGAAGCCCTGCGTGAGCTTGAAACCAGACGCCAAAGAATTATAGATTATATTAGTTTGTTAGATAATTTTTCATCTAATCATACAGATATAAGCCAACTGCAGCAGTTTGAGTTTACACACTATCGGTTTGGCAAGCTGCCACTTACCAACTACATGCAATACGAAAAGTTTCTCGATAAGGACGAAAAAATTATATTCGATATAGCTAAACGGGATAAAGACTTTGTATGGGGCGTGTATTTTACGCCATTCAAACATAAAGAGACTACAGATACAGTTTTTGCATCATTAAATTTTGAGCCAATTAATATAACCGGCCCTTACCCAGAGGAAAATATCGGTGGCACGCCCATTGCACTAATTCAGTATTGGCAACATAAATGCACAGGTATAGAGCAGGAAATTTCCGCCCTTACCCACATTACTTTAAATAAAGCCATTGGCAGCCAAAAGCGGCTGGCAATGGCATGTAGCAAAGTAAAAAACCTGTACAAAGCATTTGACACAAAAAAATTTGCAAACATAAGCCCCGGCAAACAAATTTTTTCTTTTTCCGGCTGGATGCCAGTAAATGAGGCCGCCATTTTAGAAGCAGAAATTGACAGGGACGACTTGCTCATTTTTAGTTACCACACACATATCAAACGGGAATCCGCACCCCCTACCCTATTAAAAAACCCGCCAATTGTGCGACAATTCGAATTTTTTACAGGCCTGTATGGTTTACCATCCTATAGGGAACTTGACCCTACGCCATTTTTGGCGATTACTTATACACTTTTATTCGGGTTGATGTTTGGTGACGTTGGTCACGGGATAATATTGGCTGCTATTGGGCTGTTGGTGAAAAAAAAATGGAAAACCCCACTTGGGGGCATTATGACAACTGCAGGGATATCCGCCGGGATTTTTGGGTTTTTCTATGGCAGTATCTTCGGGTTTGAAAACCTGCTGCCCGCACTTTGGCGGCGCCCTGCAGAAGATATTACCGGAACATTAATTCTTGCGACAGGGCTTGGTATGGGACTTATTGTAATTTCCATGATTATAAATATGTATAATTCATTAAAACAGCGGGACATTTGCAATCTACTTTTTGGGGCAAACGGTGCAGCAGGGTTGGCTTTTTATGGGACAATTCTTTTTATCTTACTGCGTATTTTAGTTTTTGGACTGCCTATAACAGGACTGGTTGTGGCTATCGCACTTCTCCCATTTGTATTTGTAGCTTTTAAGCACCCCCTTGAACGGTTTGTATCTGGGCGAACCCTGTTACCACCGGAAGGAATTGGACAGTTTGTATTTAACACTATTATCGAACTGTTCGAGACTTTGCTTACTTATGCAACCAATACAATTTCCTTTGTACGCATTGGCGCTTTTGCTATAAGTCATGCCGGGATGATGCACGTAGTTTTGCAGCTCTCCCAAGGTGCGGCTGGGACTCGTAATTGGATAATATTAATATTAGGAAATATTTTGGTCTTAGTAATTGAAGGGCTGCTGGTTGGCATTCAAGCCCTTAGATTGGATTTTTACGAAATGTTTAGCCGCTTTTACACAGGCAGAGGCCGAAGTTTTACATCAAATAAATTAACGGAATTGTAAAGGGGATTAGAAATGTACATTGTAATATCAATGATTTTGCTATTGGCAGCAATTTTTGCCCCAATGGGTTTTTATTATTTATATAAAGGTGAACGCAACAAGAAACGCAAGAAAGCAACTTTATTTGCTAACTTAGTTGGGTTTACAGTTGTGTTTACATTAGCAACAGTGTTTATGTTTACAGGCCATGCCTTTGCAAATACAACAACGCCACATCAATCTACCGATATCGCAAAAGCAGCGGCGTTTATTGGGGCGGCATTAGTAACGGGCCTTGGAGCAATTGGCACAGGCATTGCCGTAAGTTCTACTGCGGCGGCAGCCATTGGTGCAATTAGCGAAAATGAAAATAACTTTGGCAAGTCTATGATTTTTGTTGCCATGGCAGAAGGTATTGCCATTTATGGGCTATTAATCTCGTTTATGATTTTGGGGAGGGTGTAGTGCAGAATTTGCGTATTGCCGCCATATGCAATGAGCCCATCTTATGCACCGGGTTAAGGCTTGTGGGAATAGAATGCCATCACGTAACAACCGAAACTGAATGGAACACAGTGTTAACGGCATTACCAGTTGCAGACATTGGGCTTTTGGTTATATCCAAAGATTTATCAGGCTTTGCTTTGCCAGAATATATAAACCCGGAAACAATAATATACATTTTAGAATAATATGAAGTGGCCTATTTACAATAAAAGAGGCCTGCTCATGTTTACTATTTTGGCTAATATTCATCTACTGAACCTCCTGTAGCATTTTGTTTATTGCCGCAAGGTTTTCTTTAATCTGCACAAGTTCTGCCCTTAGTTCATTTGCTAACTCTTCGGAAATGGTGGTTAATTTGATTACAGAAAAAACTGAGCGAAAGTTAGAATATTTTGCAAACACCATGCAGCATAGTATTGAGAAAAAAAAGCTAATAGCTAACCAAACAATCACTGCCAACCATAATTTAGTTGCAAAATCTACACTAGAATCCGTCGTAAGACACAATAAAGTAATGCTTGAAGCAAAACAGGCCGAGTTAAAACAAAAGGCCAACAGACAAATAGCCCGGGCCAAAGTAAACGCCCTGGCCCAGTATATGAAAACACGCAATGAACAAATTGATAATTTGTTTGTTGATATCCAAGGCAAACTGGCCAGGTTTACACAAACAAAAGAATATGAGAGCTATTTAATCCGGCAAATTAAAGAGTTAACTGCTGCCCACAGCATAAGCTTTGCTATAGTCATACTTTCGCCCCACGACATGCGGCTGGAATCTTCAATAAAAACTGCCACAGGACTTGTACCGAAAACCGGCAGCCAGGATTTTATAGGTGGATTTATTCTTCTTAACGAAGCTCGCAGCATTCAAGTAGATTGCACATTTAAGACCCGCTTATCAATAGCTAAAAAGGGGTTTAACTATGACCACAGCTAGTGTTTACGGCATAAACGGCCCGGTTGTAACCTTACGCGGCGATGGTTTTTCTATATCGGAAATGGTAGACATCCAAGGCCTGCGAGGGGAAGTTATTGCTATAAAATCTAACATGGCAACAATACAAGTATACGAAAGTACAGCCGGACTAAAACTGGGTACCGCCGCAATAGGCATGGGACAACCTATGTCCGTAACCCTTATGCCTGGAATTGTGGGCAGTATATTTGACGGTATAATGCGTCCCCTTGGCAGTGCGGAAAAAAAAACATGGCAAGTCCGTATGCTGACAGCAACAGGACAATATCTAACCCAAGGTCAAGCCTATGCAGAAGTTGACGAAACTCCGCTTATTACATACAAGGCATTGGTTCCCCCGGGCATATCAGGGACAGTTACTCACTGTGTACCAAATGGCAAATACGCACCAGATATGCCGCTTCTCACCTTAGATGATACAGAATCACTTTGCCTATCCCAAACATGGCCTATTCGCATACCCCGCCCCGTCAAAATGCGTCAACCCCTATGCAAACCGCTAATCACAGGCCAACGTGTCATAGACACCCTATTCCCCATTGCTAAAGGGGGAGTTGGGGCAATCCCCGGGGGGTTCGGTACAGGAAAAACCATGACCCAGCATCAACTAGCCAAATGGTGCGACGCAGATTTAATCGTATACATAGGCTGCGGCGAACGCGGCAACGAAATGACCGAAGTCCTGGAAGATTTCGCTCGATTAAAAGACCCAAAGAACGGACAGCCCTTGCTTAACCGTACTGTACTGATAGCCAATACTTCCGATATGCCTGTTGCTGCCCGTGAAGCCAGCATATACACAGGGTTAACCATTGCGGAATGTTATCGCGACATGGGTTATCATGTTGCGGTAATGGCAGACTCAACATCACGCTGGGCAGAGGCATTGCGCGAACTGTCGGGCCGTTTAGGAGAAATCCCTGCAGAAGAAGGCTACCCGGCATATTTGGCAACCCGTTTATCGGCATTTTATGGGCGGGCAGGATATGTAACAAACCTGAACTCTACAGATGGCTCCGTCACTATTATAGGCGCAGTATCACCCCAAGGTGGGGACTTTTCAGAACCTGTAACCCAACAAACAAAGCGGTTCACTTCTTGTTATTGGGCACTAGACAGGCGGCTTGCATATGCCCGCCACTTCCCCGCCATTGACTGGATTAACAGTTACAGCAATTATCTACCAAACCTTGAAGAGTGGTATATAAAAAATATAAGCCCCCATTTTATGGTGCTTCGCAACAAACTTATGAAAACACTACAAGAGGAGAACGCTTTACTAGAAATTGTTAAATTATTAGGCTCAGATGGACTGTCAGATAACCAGCGCAACATACTTACATTGGCAAAAACCATCCGACACAGCTTTCTGCAGCAAAACGCCTACGACCCCGCAGATACATTCATGCCACCAAAGGAACAATTTATGTTAATGCAGAAACTCATGATGGAAGGGATTGTCCCATCCATAAATATGTGATATGTTTATTGCAATTAAATCCCTAAAGGAGAATTTACATGGAAACTATAAAACCAACATTAGTTATTCTGGCTGCAGGAATGGGCAGCCGCTTTGGTGGAATTAAACAAATTGCCCCAGTAGATGACGCAGGACACATAATAATCGATTATTCTATTTATGATGCATATCGGGCAGGCTTTAAGGACATTATATGCATAATAAACCCCAACATGGAAAAAGAATTTACAGAACATTTTAAAGATGCGGCTTCACAAATAAATATTCGTTTTGCATATCAAACACTGGATAATCTTCCGACAGGGTACGAAATCCCGACAGAACGTGTAAAACCTTGGGGAACTGCCCATGCCCTCCTTTGTGCAATGCCACAAATAAATGGCCCTTTTGCCGTTGTAAATGCAGACGATTTTTACGGGCGAAGCTCATTTGAACTGGCGTACAATTTTTTAACAACTAAAGTAAACGATAATCACCATGCAATGTTGGGTTACCAAATTGAAAATACTTTAACCGAAAGCGGACATGTCTCTCGTGGCGTTTGCACTGTCGAAAATGGATATCTTACGGCAATAGAAGAAATTTTACAAATATGGCCTGCGCCAAATGGGGCAAAGTATACAACTAATGGGACAGATTTTACATTTTTGCCTGAAGGCACTATAGTTTCCATGAGCATGTGGGGGTTTGGGTACGGCCTGCTTACAGAAATAAAAGGGCGTTTTGAAACATTCCTTAAAAATAATATCACAGAAGACCCACTGAAATGCGAGTATCGCCTTCCTGAAGTTGTTGGGGATTTACTGGTAGGAAAAAAAGCCACAGTCGAAATTATTCCAACTACAGACAAATGGTATGGCGTTACCTACGCCGAAGACATGCCAGGTGTCCGAAAAGCACTTGAACAAATGAAAGAAAGCGGGGTATATCCAAAACATTTATGGGAGAAATAAATACACCAGAACAGGTATATGCATTTGCCACCGACAAAGACCCAATTTTTAGCACAGAATTCGGTAGCGGTCATATTAACCGGACATATTTGATAATTGACAGTTCAGCAAGACAATATATATTGCAGAAAATTAACAAAAACGTTTTTCGCAACCCGCAAGCAGTAATGGAAAACATTGTAGCAGTAACTAACCACATTAAAAAGCATGTATCAAGCACCAGACAGGTACTTTGTTTAATCCCAACTAAGACGGGAGAAAACTGGCTGGTGGATAACATGGGCGAATATTGGCGTATGTATTCTTATATAAGCGACAGCATTTGCTTAACTAAAACCGAAAACCCGGAAGATTTTGAAAAGAGCGGGGCGGCATTCGGGCATTTCCAGTGTCTTCTTTCAGACTTCCCTGCGCATACTCTTAATGAAACAATTCCAAAATTTCATGATACACCAAACAGATACCAGCGTTTTAAAGATGTGCTTGCCGCCAACCCACATAATCGGGCAAAGGAAGTATCACAAGAAATAGACTTTGCACTTGCCAGAGAGGAATATGCAAATACACTTATGTCACTGCTTAACGATGGGCATATTCCACTAAGGGTCACCCACAACGACACTAAACTAAGCAATGTGCTTTTTGATAGGGAAACAAGAACTGCCCTATGCGTCGTAGACTTGGATACAGTAATGCCCGGCCTTGCCGCCAACGATTTTGGTGACTCTATTCGGTTTGGTGCATCAACGGCGGCAGAAGATGAAGCAGACTTGTCAAAAGTAACCTTTTCTGTACCATTGTTTGAAGCATATACATCGGGTTTTTTATCCTCTTGCGGTGAGAATCTTACAGAATGTGAATTACAACATTTAAGAGACGGTGCAAAAATGATGACCTTGGAATGCGGGCTCCGCTTTCTTACAGATTATTTGGAAGGGGATGTTTATTTCCGTATTCATAAAGATGACCATAATCTTGACCGTTGTCGTACACAATTTAAACTTGTAAGTGATATGGAAAAGCACTGGGAGCAAATGCAGCAAATTATTTTCCAAAGCTCAAATTTCCGTTTTAAACCATAGGTTGTGTTTAAAAGCGGATAAACTTTAAACTCTCGATCTTTTTTTTGCTCTTTCTTCAGCGACAAATTTCATTATCGGGACTAAAATCATTGCAGCTACCCCACCGGCAAAACCATTATTATACAAGTTCATGCCGCCATGGAATGGTGCAACAAAAACAGATAAGGAAAGATGCACAAACCCCGCTACAAGTCCCCATTTCCATCCAAAACGTGTAGCTATAGGTGCAAGGCAAGTGGCAAACAATGTAGCCACTAGAAATGAACGATGGTTTATTGGCGTACCTGTAATAAGCATACTTGCAGCGGCTGCCATCACTGCCCCAGACATTAGTATAACAGAACTAATTATAGGTTTGCCAAAAGCCCCAAACCCAATAGTGGATATTAACCCACCTATTACAATGCCATTATATTCACCACGTATCGCAAACATAAAAAGTACACATATAAGCCCTAATATGCCCATGGATACATACGTCATGCCGGCATATTTTTTATAGTAATCATAATCCTCTGCATCAATGCGCAACAGCTCTTTAAATGACAAGGGATTTGTGCGGCTCAAAAGGCCGCAAACAACATAATATACAGACATAACAATAGAAAAGGTTGCCAGTTGCAAATTGTAGCCGCTACTCCACGTACTAAAAACACCTTGGTCAACTCCCAAATTCCTAAATATTGCAAACATACCAACGGCTAAAATACCGGCGGCGAACCCTACATTATATAGGTGATAACCTTCATGGGCTTTGCGCAAAGCAGCCGCAAAAGGTGTCATAATAAACCCAATAGACAGACCAAGACATATACCTATAGCAATTCCAACTGGTGTAGGAATTGCGTAAACAAAAGCAAATTTTGTAACAACCGGGGCTAAACATGTAGCTAAAATAGAAGGCAAAACGCAACTCCTGTGGGGAGTGCCCGTATATTTGCTGTAAAGCCAGCCGCCAACGATAATCGGAAGCATATTTGCAGGGTTTTTACCAAAAAACGCCATGGCAATAACAACACCTAAAGTAGCAATAGCAAGACCACTTGGCTCATGTTTTGCAAAACGCATGGCAGCAATTGCAAGAAGCCCCGCAAGTGCCACATTTACAAAAGCTGCACCAATACCTCCTACAGCTATGTAGTCTGTAATAAGCAAATCTGTAGAAATAAAAATAGCCCATGTGCCATCAAAAATTGCACGCGGGGTATCAAAAACAAAGCCTTGTACAATCATAATCAGAAATAACAAAACATGGACTCTATAAGGCTTCCCCAAAAAATTATCTTGAATCCAATTGTTATTGCGTAAAACAGCTAACACACACATCACATCCTAATAAATTGCAGATATACAACAACCATAGCAAAAAACACACCTATGGCTGCACACATTCCTCTAAAACCAAGTTCAAACTTTTTAACTTGCTTAAGCAATGCGCAATCTCGTATATAATACCTAAAAAACGTATATCCTGCAATAAGGCTAATAGCAAAAATGCCTGCTTTTTCAAGATAGCAGCGAAAGTTAATAGATTTATCGGAGTTAAACAAAAATAAAATTGCTCTTTCTCCAAAAATGCCCAGCACAAAGCACATAATCCCCAAAGCAAGAAGTGGTACAAGCTGCCACCAGTCGTTGTAGTTAAGCCTAGTGTCCCCCGAAGGCTTGCCAAAAAACATTGTTGTGTATTTTACAAATATCATGATAGTACCAAGGTTAACAAGCATCATAACAATGTTTGTAAAGCCACTTGCGCCCTGCATCATAAAATACTTTGAAACAGACCCGCTAAAAAACGGTGTGCCTATAATCCCTAAAATAGCTAAGCTTGTAGCAGCAGTTGTAATAGGAATCCGCCGCCATGCTCCTCTAATCTTTGTGATATCCCGGGTACCGTACTCTTGAATAATTACACCAGACCCTAAAAACAAAGCGGATTTAAATACTCCATGTGTAACAATGTGGTATAAACTGCCAACATGGCTAGACTCATCTCCAATACTTAAACCCGTGATTATTAAACCAACTTGGGCAATGGTGCTGTATGCAAGTACAAGTTTAATGTTAGTTTGCGCAAGGGACATGACGACACCAATAATAGCAGTGGCAATTCCAATAAACAGAAAAAAGTCTGTCGTTTCTACGCCCCCAAAAATATCCCGGAAGCGCATGAACATATAAATGCCGCTTTTTATATGCAAGCCAGAAAGTACAGCCGAAACCGCCGCAGATGCCCCAGGAGTACCATGAGCCTTTGGTAGCCAACTAAATATCGGCAGTACAGCGCATTTAAGTCCCACAAAAGTCATGATAAGTGCGTAAGGCAGTATTTGTACAGATACATCAAGGCCACTAAAGGCCGTAGTTGCCGCATAAATATCTAGTGTACCAACCAGCCTGTATACATATCCAAGCCCAAGCAAATAAAACTGCACAACAACAACGTTAATCATCAAGTATATCATGCCATCGTACATAGAGCGACTTTTACGGTTATACAGGATTAGTACAGAAACTACAACTGTACCCACTTCCGTAAGAACAAAAACATTAAATAAATCTCCACTTAAAAAAATACCAATAATTGATGCTTCCCAAATAAATAGTAAGAACCAAAACAAACTGCTGGTATTACTACTATAGCTGTAAATTGCCGCCATTAAAAAAACAAAAGTTGTAAGTAAAATAAAAACAGCTGAAAGGCCATCTGCCCTAAGGGTAATACCCAAAATGCCGTAATCGCCAATTGCTGTAACAATTTCGCCTTCTCGGCTATTAATAAACAAGAAAAAAGTGGCTATTGTAAGCCCAACTTGCGTAAAAATAGATATGATTCTTGCGGCTTTTTTAAATGGAAACAAATATAAGAAAATCGCAATAAGAATAGGAACAATTACAAAAAATGTCAGCATTATTTTTCTCCGTAATCTACAGATGCTGCTTCTTTAGTCTCTTTATCAGACATGGAAGCCGCCATTTTCATTGTATTCCAGTCGGCAGACTTATACTTGCGAAATAGTGTAATAAACATAGTGATATTTATAGCTGTGGTGGCAAGCCCCACAATTACGGCAGTTATCATCAATGCCTGTGGTAAAGGATCGGCTACGTTTTCCGTTGCCGCAAGGTTTCGACCAACAGGCGGGATTACACCACTATTAAAGCCAACACCTAAAAAAAACATAATAACAGCCACTTCCATTAAAAGTACAAACACAATGGATTTGATTACATTTTTACTGGTAATAAGCCCATAGAAGCTGATAAAAAACACAATAATTGCAAAAAGTTCGATAAACTCGACTCCGGATAATATAGCCATTACTATTTCCTTTCAACCGCAATATATCTGTAGAACAAAATAATAAACCCACAAGCTACTTTAAGCCCAATAAGTGCATTCATGGCAATCATATGGGCCATTTGCACAATTGGTTGGATACGAGGCGGCAAATATGCAGTAAAACCCCAGAAAACAATAATTACTGCAAAAATAATAATACCTGCAAAAACCATTTCCTCTAAACGAATAAGCTTTCGTATCGGCAGGTCATACACATTGTAAATCATGTATCTGCATATGAAGAATGCTGCAATTGCCAAGCCCCCCTGAAAACCCCCACCCGGGGAGATATGCCCGTTAAATATCAAATATATACCAAACAGCAGCATCACAGGGCAAATAACCCTTATAGCGAACACCGCCATGCCGTCACGCTCCATTTCGCTGTGTTTGCCATCTTTAACAGCCGTTTGCTTAAAATGTGACATGTGTATAACTGCTACCACGCTGATAATCAACACCAAAGCCTCGAAAAGAGTATCATATACCCGGTAGCCAAGATATATTGCAGTTACGGCGTTTTCTCCGCCAAAGTCATATTCAAAAGATGAAATGTACAGCTCCCCCAAATTCAGTTCTGCACTGCCATCGGGGGCTGAATATATGAATAAGCCAAACAGAGCAATAGTAAAAATAATGGGCACCAGGGTTTTTAAAACGCTTCTTGTAGTTTTTTTTATTTTCTTATCTGCACGACTAAAATATTTTTCGAAACAAATTATAAAAAATACCGTAGTAAAAACACTTGCCGCCGCCTCTGCCATTGCAACATCCGGTGACCCTAAAAACATATATGCTACCGATGAAATAAGAGAAAAAATTGCAAGGTATATAATTATCCTGGCTATTCTTTGTTCCAATACTATAAGAAGCGCACTAATAACCCAAATAGTCAGCAACGCATAAATCATTTAACCACGTCCTTAGTACGTTCACTTTGTATGAGTATGTTATCATTTTCAGGTTCTTCCAGCTTATATCCGCTTAAATATGCCGAACGGGCTAAAATATGAGCCACCAATGGGTTAAATATAAGCATTATAACCCCAAGCAGTAATAATTTACCTGTAAACGGGCTTATGCCATGCCTAATGGTCATGCCTATAATTATTGTAATGGCCCCAACGGTATCTATTTTTGAAGTTGCCAAAATACGTGTATAAAAGTTTTTGAATCTAAACATGGCAACAATACCAAATGTCATAAAAATAGCCCCGGCAACTATAATTATTATGCTAATAATATCTGTAACACCGTTCATACTATTCTTTTCTCCTTTTGCTTCGCTCTGCAAAAAACAATGCAATGAAAATGATGCCTATAAACCCAAACATAGCATAGATAATTGCAAAATCCAATAAATATGCTCTATCGTTTGCAGAGGCAAAAAATATAACTAAAACAATAACTTTAACAGATGTAACACTCATGCCTAAAAGCCTATCCCAACGGGATGGCCCCAAAACTACAAGCCTTACAAAAATAATCAGCAGAAATATCAGCATTATCCACAATAATATGTTCATGACTTTACTCTTTCTCTATTTGTGCCATCAGGATTTTTTCTTCTAAACGACCCTTTATCAGCCCGTCGGCATCTTCCGGTTTATGATGTTCGTTTTTCCCCCTAAGCCATACCACGGTTATATTATCATCTGTTAAATCTAGCAATACAGAACCGGGAGTTAAAGTTATAGAATCTGCAAGTATTACCCGCAGCTCTTCGTTTTTAATTGATGTTTTTACAGTTGTTATATATGTTTTAGCCCCAAAAAAAATCATTTTTATTACGTAAAACCCGGCTACGTAAATTTGCCCCAGTAAATAAAAGGGGTATAGAGCTAATTTTAAAAAGCTTACGCCCTTTATTGTGCTAAAGGGGATAAACTTTTGGCTATACCATATACAAAATACGCTAATAATTATACCAATAATAAAGTCGGCAACCGAAAAGGATTCCCTTAGAACAACCCATACCAATGTAAGCAGGGCAATTTTTATGAAAATACGCCTAATGATACTCACCTACACAATACACTTTTCTATATATCTAAAATTTGGTAATGCTAAGGGTACTCCTTTATTATTGTTCCGTCAAGGGGTTTTGTGTGATAATAAATAGTTATAACCGAATTTTATATTGCCCTTTATTTATATAAATAGTAAAATGGAGTCAGTTGCGGAGGGGTAACCCTTACGTAACCAACTCCAACCCAAGAAAGGAGCTGATCATGTTGGTATATTTAGGGTGGTTCTTGTCCTAACCTAAAAGGGACTATATAGGGCGGGCGTGTTAGCTGTTGCTAATGCGTCTTCCCTTGTTTTGAAAATTTGCAGTAAAAATAAAATATGAAGGAGGCATTGATAATGTTGAAACTTAGAAATGAATATAAATGCATAACCCCCAATCGACAGAGACACACTACGGAGGTATTACACTTTGAAATATGTAAACGCCAAGGATGTGCTTCCCCCTGATGTTTTAGCATTAGTGCAAGAATATTCCGGCGGCGCACTGATATATGTTCCCAAAAAAGATGACGACAAAATCGGCTGGGGGCAAAAAAACGGAGCGCGCACTCAAGTGCATATGCGCAACTGCAATATAATTGATGCCTACAGAGATGGCGCAAGCATATGTGAATTAATGCTTGAGTACTGCCTTTCTGAGGCAAGTATACGTAAAATTCTTTACAGTAAGAATTCTGCAACTGCATAAAATTAATATAAATTGCTATATAGCCCGTGATGGCAGATATTTCAACCATCACGGGCTTTTTTTATTTATTACAAGCTCTCGCCAAAGTCCTTCACAAATTGCTTTACCAGAACATTATGCCAATTACCAATGGGCTTTAAGCGGCCAAAAAAGAAACGCAATACATTTGGCTCTTCTACAAACTCCATCCCGCCTATCAAATGCCGGTTATTATACAGCCATGCTAAACGATCCGCTGCGTACTTAATTTGGGACAATGTAAATACCCGTTTTGGTATGGCAAGCCGTATTAATTCCATTTGTGCAAGTTTATCGCTGCCGTCACTATTACGCTGTTCAGACAATGTGCCCCGCTCCATACAGCGCACGCCGCTTGCAATAAATAATGCCGCCGCCAAAGCCGCAGCGGGGTAACTAGTTTGTGTAATGTGTGAGCAAAATTGCTTTGCATCTACATGACAGCCAAGCCCCCCGGGAGGTGTTACAACGGGGATGCCTTTTGCCAAAAGCTCATTACATAATGCCTCTACAAATACTGGCACTTGGCTAACATTGTCAAAATCCATAGTTTCCAAAAGCCCAACGGTTAATGCCTCCATTTCGCGCACAGACATTCCGCCATATGTCAAAAACCCTTCGTACAAGGGAATCAACTCCCTCATTTTTAGAAAAATATCATCATCGGAAACAAGTATGCCACCACCGCGGGCAGAGCCTAGTTTACGCCCAGAAAAATATATGATATCCGTGAAAGATGCTATCTCTCTGGTTATTTTCTTTATGTCAGTGTTTTCGTATTTTGGGTCGCGAATTTTAATAAAGTACAAATTATCAGCCAAAAGGCTGGCATCACACACAAGTGGGATACCATTTTCCCGGCAAATGTGTGAAACTTCCTGCATATTGTCCATGGATACAGGCTGGCCTCCAACCAAATTGGTACTGGCTTCTATTCGCATGAAGGCAATTTTTTCTTTGCCAAGGCGTGTTATCGCTTCTTTTAATTTGCAGATATCTACATCACCTTTAAAGGGCGCATCACTTTCTATTGTCAAACCTTCAGCACTTATTATTTCTTCTATCGTACCGCCAGCCAGTGCTATATGGGCCGAACTTGTGGTGAAATGGTAGTTTGTCAAAACTACAGACCCCGGTTTTACAAGGGTTTGAGAAATTATGTGTTCGCAAGCACGGCCTTGGTGAGCAGGCAAAAAATACTTCATTTGAAAAATATCTGCAAGCACAGATTCTAAACGGTAAAAAGTTTCCGAACCCGCATAACTGTCGTCTGCTTGCATCATAGCGGCATATTGATTTTCACTCATTGCGTTTACACCACTGTCTGTAAGCATGTCTAAAAACACATCGCGGCTCTTAAGTAAAAATGTATTAAACCCGGCTTCTTGCATGCGTTGCAGCCGTTCTTCCACAGGCAGCAAATTAATTTTTTGTACCATGCGAACTTTGTGCATTTCCAGAGGGACTGTTTCCCCTGACATAAATTTTACCATTGCTATCTCTCCTTTATTTGTTTGCCCAAATAAAACGCCCCTGAGCAAGTAATATAAAACTTGCTCAGGGACGAGAAGATTTTATTCCCGCGGTACCACCCTGATTGCGGCCTATATTAAGCCGCCTCTTAGCGGAATCTAACAATTCCTGCCCCTGTAACGGTGAGCATCCGTATACCCCTAATAATCGCAAATTTTCAGGGTATCAGCTCGGGAGTGTATTTATATATCTGTCAGCACCTGCTTTCACCAACCGCAGTATCTCTAGGACCGATATTTCCACCGGCATGCTGAGTGAAGATATTTTTCTCTCCGTCATGGCTTTTATTGGGAGAGAGGTTATCATGAATGCTCGCATATGTCAAATGGAATATTTTGACACATTGTACTTTTAGAACGAGTGCTTTGAAGAAGTAAATTTGAAGCTAATATAGCCATTTTCTCAAACTTCATTCTATAATAACCCATCCAACCACTCATATCCATTTGGATAAACCATCGCCAAAGTATCAAATAACCACTTCTTGCTTTCATCCGATAACAAGGGCATGACTGCCTTAAAATCAGTCTCTGCCTTTGGCTTTAGGTAAGGGTGGTTGAACGATTCCGGATGGGTTTTTAACATCAGAACCATCTCAGGTGCCATGTAAGGCACATCGTCTTTGTAAAGAGTCACTTTATCCAAAGACATTCGTATTTTGGGTTCATATTGTAAAAAGAAATCGTCGTCTGACCGCTCGTTAAACGCCAGTTCAATAAAGTCAAAGCTTTGCAAGCGTGGTTCGATAATGTTGTATGTATACTCACCGGGCTTATCGCCAGTTGGATACATATGTGCAAAGCTATCAGGCTTTACCGCCCAGAAGTTGTTACAATCAAACCATTTTACGTCGTTAATGTCATCAACCCGATAAAAAATTTTACCGGATTCCAGCCTACCATAAACCGTAAACCCATTTTCTTGTACGAAACCGACGATATTTGCTTTCTCATCACTATAAAATGCCATGTCAAAATCCCCATGCGAGCGTAACTCTTTGCCCGCAAACAAATCAAGTGCAAATCCGCCGCAAATACAGTAGTTAAAACCTGTGTCTTTGAAAAGGTCGTGGGCTTGTAATATCAGCTTGTCCATCATTCATTCTCCTTGTGTGTTTTTTTCAAATTCATCTTTCATACGAGAGGCCGTCATAAACGGCACGCTCCTCAAGAGTTCATCTTGGTGTCATTTCAGCAAGGCAGAGCTATGCCCGTGACAGGAACGGGAGCGTTATTTTATTATCGGCTAAAAGAGTTTCTTTTCCATCCAACATGAAAACCGTTGTGTTTTCCTCGTTAGCTTGAGTGACAGAAAAGCCGGTTGCATCTTTAGGTGTAAATCCCAAAGTTACATCAGTAGTGCTATCTTTTGCGACAACTCCAAGCAAATTATTTATACAGCAATCCTCACTCGTATAGATGTCATAACAGAACATATCGTTGTTTTCGTGTTCCGCAATCACAATAGCATCATATTCCTCGATATAGTAAATATGATCATGCAAAAATGTTATGCAGTGAAACATCATCAGTTCAACGCCCTTATCTATAGCCAAAAGCGAGAAGGGGTTAGATTTGGTATGCATTTCTACAAGCAAACGGACATCATTTTTGTTTAACATATCAAGTTTTCTGTATGTCCCATCTTTTCTTGATATGGGCATATGATAACTGTGTTCATTGACAGGGATAAACCCAAACTTCGGATAAAATTGGGCAACAGAATCGTTTGCATAAAGATAAATACAGTCACAATTATCCTTCCATTCTGCTAAAACTGTTTCTGCTAACCATCTGCTTAATCCTTGCTTACGGTAATCGTTGTCGGTTGCTACAGTGCTGATTTGAATATATTTCTTTGGAACGCCATTAAAATTGAAATTGTTTATCACAACTCCTACACTTGCAACCGCAGTATCATCTGAAAATAAGGAATAAGGAATAAAGCTGTCTCCGCAAAATCCGGATTCATACCACGGCGTAAAACTCAAGCCAAACACTTCTTCAACTAGGTTAAAGTAACCTTCTCTGTATGAGTCATCTTTGATAGGATTTTTAACAAAATTGTATTTGTTGCCATTAATCGTTATGTGCATAATTACATCCTCTCCTTAATGTATTTTGCGAGTCAAACTTTATTATGACTTCTTATCACTCACTATCTTGTCCCGCTTCTTGCGATAGTATCTTGTAAGAAATCCATTTTCGCCGGATACTTTGCTCCTAATGTTTTTAGCGACTACTTGCAGCGTGTTAAATTGCATAGCACTCTCATCTATTGCATACGTCCATGTGGTGGTTCCGCCACGCAATCCAGCATCGTCCATGTCAACACCGTTTCTCGTGATAGGTAGTGTTTGCATCTTTTCGATAACATCTTTCTTGATATTTTTAAGCATTTCGTCACGGAGGTTAATTGCTATACGCGTGTATTCGTCTAACGCACTTGTCTTTCCACCGCTTATCAATGAAGTTAGCGCATCATTCGACAGGCTTCTAAAATGAATGCCATCACGGACACCTTCCAATGCACCAAGATACTCAGCCCAGTTTTTATTGATGAAGTACAGGGTAAGCTGTTGCTCGGCGCGTTTTACGCCATCTAAGCCTGCAAACTGTAAAACTTCTTTATATTTGTTTGGGTTTGCGTTCTCTAAAAATCCAAGGTATAACTCTCCATTTATAATTTCCATCCTCTGCGCCGTAATGCCTTTGCGCTGTTCCTCAATTATATCAGAGAATCGATTAAGAGAATAACGAGCTTCGGCGGCTTCGCCTTCCATTGTGCGCTGAATCTTACGTACAGCGTTAATACGTTTTTTTGTGCTTCCAATTTCCGCCTTAATTTTTTCAAGCGGTGTCATTCGTCCGGATATTTCTATATCATCTAGCCAAACAAAAAACCTACTTTCGCCCGGGTCGCCTTGCCGTCCGGCACGGCCACGAAGTTGGTTGTCAATTCGTTCGCTTTGGTTAATGCCCGTACTTATGATGAATAGACCGCCTAAGTCAACTACCGCTCTGTGTTGTTTCATGTCACTTCCGCCAAGTCGTATATCAACACCACGCCCAGCCATGTTTGTTGATATGGTCACTTGACCTAGTTTTCCAGCTCGTGCTATCAGTACGGCTTCTTCTTCATCATTTTTTGCGTTAAGCACATGATGAGGAATGTCTGAGTTATTTAGCAAGTCGGAAAATAATTCGGATTCAGCTACTGTCTTTGTTCCAACTAATACCGGCTGCTTTTTGCTATAGCAATCGCATATTTGGTCTATAATGCTCTTTATAAAAACGTCATGTTCGGTAAAAAATATATCTTCATGGTCTATACGAATGCTTGGCGTGTTGGGCTTAATAACATCAACAGCTAAACCATAGGTAGAATCAAACTCATTTGCCGATGTTGCGGCTGTCCCTGTCATGCCGCATAGAATCTTATACGACCGCAAAAAACTCTGCATAGTAATAGAGTTATATATAGTTGCAAGGGGGGCAGGCTTTACCCCTTCCTTAATTTCCACAGCACGATGTAATGTATCGGGATAGCGCTTGTTTAGTATTACGCGCCCGGTAGTTGATTCTACAAGCTGGACAGTTCCATCCTTGACGATATAATCTTTATCTCGTTTCAAAAGATAGTGTGCCAACAAAGCATTTTGTATATTGTTTAATACATAAAGATTTTCTTCTTGATATAATTCAAGCCTTAAATAATTTTTAACATATTCAAGCCCCTTGTCGGTAAGCCACCCCCTATGTTCGGTATATGATAACTCGTAACCGTCTGAGGGCAGCGTTTTAATGCATTCATCTATATTCAATGCTACATCTTCTTCGCCCGGCGTTTCTCCGGCAAGTACAAGAGGCGTTGTACATTCGTCAATCATAATTGAATCCGCTTCATCCACTATGGCAACATCAAAGGCCGGAAACACTAATTCGTTTGTTGACTCGGCTAAAAAATCACGCAAATAATCAAATCCGGCTTGTTTTGCTGAAATATAGGTAACGTCACAGGCATATGCAGCTTTGCGTTGCTCGGTTGTAGAGTGCTGGTCTGCAAAGCCAGCCGTCATGCCGCAGGCTTCATATATACTTCGGTTTTTGCTCCAATCACGCTTGGCAAGATAATCATTAAAAACAAGGATATGAACTTTATGTCCATCTAAAACATAGCAAATGGCGGCTACTACGGCGGCTAAAGTTTTGCCTTCCCCTGTTGGGAGTTCAGCAATTTTGCCCTGTTGTAACGAATGAGCGGTACGGAGTTGTGAATCAAAAAGAACTAAGCCTGTTATTCTGCATACTATCTCTTTGATGATTGCGTGACGTTTTTCTATTGCGCTATGCCCATTTAATTCTTTAACAAGATTTTCATTTGTCATATTGGAGTATTGATTATTCATTGCTTTGCCCCTTTCTGTTAATAGGACGATAAACCTCCCAAATGTCATCTTCCGCAGATTGGCGGTATATTCAACAATTGCTCTTAAACTTTATTGTTTTTAAGTATAGCTGGGGAGATACGTCATAAACCGATACTTATAATTGAAGAGACTCAAATAAAAATGAGTGCCCTTTTAAATAAACTTGCATATACGCTTGTGCATAAGACTGTTCTGCAATCAGGCCCTCTGTTTCATGTGGGTCTGAGCAGTGATGACAGTAGTTCTCAATCATTACCTTAACAAACATCGTCTCCAATAATTGTTCGTAACCGACTTCTAGCTCTCTTAGACTTACGTATCCTTCAATAAATTTTTTTCGACATTGCCAACTTAGCCCAAGGATAGCACTGGCGATGTCATATAAAAAATAACCATAGCCACATCTTCCGAAATCAATAGGGAAAGCTGCATTTTCTCTGAAAATAATATTTTCCATATGAAAGTCCCCATGAATAATTCCATAGTTTTGCGAAGATTTTTTTACGTTCTCTAATTCAGCTACGATTTTATCTGCAACACTCAGATACGTTTTCCACCCATTTTCAGACAAAAAGCTCGAATGGTACTGTTTCAATTTTTTCATATTTTTATGAAAACTCTCTATTCCCCACATTGGAAATTGTTGGTTTTCTTTTGGAGTGAACGATTCACTGGCATTGTGAAGTTGCGCCAGTAAACGTCCCATGTTGATTATTTGAATATCAGTAGGTTTCGATAGCACTTTTCCATCTATCCAATTCATTAATGTCACATACAAAGCTTCTTCATCTGAGTTTTTAATTTCCAAAACATACTCACCGTTTCTACTTTCCTGTACAATAGGCGCAGTAAAATTCTGGCTTTTCAAATGGTTTAGGAGCATCATTTCGCCATAAATTTCTGTTTTTTTCGGTTATTATTGTGAATGCGTTGTAAAAAGCAGTCTTTTGTCTCTGTTATTATTTTAAATGTAATCGCATCAGATAATTTATTGAACTTAATTTCTGTCCAGTCCATGTCATATTGCTGTAATGCAGTTAATGCAACGTTCCGGATACGCATTAGTAATGCCTGTCTTTGTTCGTCAGTACCTATTTTCCAACCACTATCCATCTGCTAATCCCCCTAAAATTGTTATATTGTTTTCGTCGTTGAAAGATTTTAAAGACATAAGTGCATATAGTTTCTAATGATTATGTGACAACGGTGTGTCATATTGCAAAATATAAAATTTGTTCGTTACCGGCTGTTAAGCCGTATATACGGCCGAATGCATATTAGGCGTATCATCTGAACCATGAAAAACTAACTTCTCCTCGTGGGATAACAATGGCATTTTCATCAGTTGAGTAAACTATGAACATCAATGGAGCAGTCATCCACCCACGAATAAAAAAGCCCGTATCCCCTATTACATTGCCGCGATTTTCTTGAAAATCCGAACGTATATCGGTTACAAATGTCCCAAATGATAAATGTGCCGTAGCATTTCTATCAAACCATCCCCACGATGGGTCAGAAAAATGCCATTTCCCATCTGCATAGAATTCTACCCAACTATGCGCACCGCCTTGATGACCCCAATCACTTGCGCTTCTCAAAGGAATCTGTAACGCTAGACCCGATATGTTTCGAGCGGGAATATCTTCCGCTCTAAGCAGTGCAGTCATAAGGTTTGCAAAGTCACCACAAACTCCTACGGGGGATTCTAAAAGTGCAGAAGCGTAAAGCCGGTCTGTATTAACTTGCGGGCCTGAGGGCCAGCTTATCAAATCATAAACATGGTCATGGATATTTCGCGCGGTTTGGAAATCATTGCTGCCACGAAGCTGTGCTGCAAGTGCAATTATAGCTTCATTGTCTGAATCTACAAACTGTTGCGGCAAAGTGTATTCAAGGAGAACTTCGCCATCCCATGCACCTACATTTCTAAAAAGTCTTGCTGTATAAGAAATCGCCATCGTTACCTCAGATCCGCTTGACGGCACGCGTGCCATTAATTCCCGCCATCCATCAAAGTAATCTATTTCATAATCTATTGCGCCTTCAACCCGTAAGTTTGTTATTTCCTGATACGCACCACTTGTAGGGAGCGTTACACGTAAAAATGTTTCTGCACCATATGCCGAAGTTATTCTGTATGTTTCGGTTATATTAAAGGTTCTTTGCGGGTTGAAAATGAAAATGTGAAGCGGAATAGAAGCCATAAGCAGCCCTACCACTACGATAATACCTCTTTTAGCGACTCGTTTTTTCACACCCACCACCTCCAAATATAAAAATTGTTCGCTATCAGCTGTTAAGCCGTATACACAGTCGAATACTTTTTAGTGATAGAACAAATTAAGATAGTGCTATATTAGACTGTCATTGCTAAAATTGCTTCTGTTTCGTCATCAAGCATCATAATCCAGCTGCCTTCTAAATTATACCTGTACATGATATCGTCAAACTCTTCTTCTGCGATATATCTACGATCATCCCAATTTACGACAAAATTCATACCCTCTGGTACTTCTCCTAGAAACACTCCGCCCTTAATATAGTTATACAGATACTTGCCATCATCCCAACGTCTTTGCAAGGTGAATGGAAATATCAAATCTCCATTTTCCATTACAATAGGTGTCCATGAATTAACGGTATCTGCCGGGTGGATAGATATGATAGGTAAGCCCTCCGAATTTAAGGTTATGAAAAGTCTGTGTTCGTTGTTATTACCAATATCCAGATACGAGTTATCCATTCTAAATATTCTGTAATTTGGCAATGTTGATATCCCATCATCATGCCATACATGCCTTACAGCAACTACGATATAATCACCATTGCCGTCCATGTCCAATAAAATAGCCATTGTGCTGTTTTCCTCGTAATATTCAGGAAGCTGTACACCTCCTGCGAAAAATTCAAGCAATGGTGTGGCAAAGGGATTAGATGTATGCGATGACTCTGTAACCCCTGCTGATTCTTGCGCAGTAGATTCATATATAGATTCTTGTTCTAAAAGCGGTGTGACTATATCTTCACTTCCTCCGCAAGCTGTAAGAGCAATTAATATTACTGCTACCAAACTTAAAATAAGCATACATTTTTTCAATAATAACTACCTCCTAAAATATAATACGTTATTTGTAAAGGGCGGAAATAACACACAATGTATATTAAGCAGCTACATTTTAACTGCTTTGGTGGCAAAGAAAGTGTCAATATAATTGTCAAGAACATAGCCACACCCTTTATCTTCATAGAACCCCGCTATTAAAAATCCTGCGTCTATCTGCCCTTGTATCATATCTTCGTGCGAATGCCCAAAACATACGCCACCCTCAGCAGTAGTGCGCTCAAATTCTTCCGGAGACAAATCTTTAATATCGGAGTATGGGATTTCGAAACGGACAACAAGATTACCTTTCTCCATCTCCGGCACATCAAAAATAAATTCAAATGGATGATTGTGCCCTGCAAGCATTATGCCACCCTTTTTCAGTACTCGATATGTTTCTTTCCAAACAGGTAAAACAGAATCAACAAAGCAGCCTGCGAATTGCATGATGAAGTCAAAAGATTCATCTGCAAAGACAGATAAGTCTTGCATATTGCCCTGCACCGTTTTGATGCGCAATCCTTCTCGTTGTGCCACGAAATCGTCTTGCTCAAGTTGCCTTTTGCTGTTATCGAATACTGTTACATCCGCACCAAGAGCAGATAAAATCGGACCTTGTTGGCCGCCACCGCCAGCTACCAACAAAACTTTTAACCCCTTGAAATCAGCGGGAAACCAGCTTTTAGGCACAGGCTTTATCGGCGTTAAAACAACATCCCATTTTCCGTTGCGAGCATTTTCTATCACTTCCGGCGAAACAGCCGTAGTCCAAGCACTATAAGTATCTTTGGTTTCGACACTCTTATCCCATACGGCAGAGTTTTTTTCAACATAGTTCATAAGCGTATAACCTCCGAAATATTAACTATACGCACGTACCACATTCGGGTGGTACATAAGTGCGCCCTTTAAGTTTTTTGCTTGTCAGATAGTAAAATCATTTTATCACCACTTTGATGTCGATATGATAAAACAATCCGAACTGCGTTATTTGCGCCCTTCACAAATTACATCCTATAACACATACTACTAAAGGTAGAAATAACGCTATAAATACTTACAAAATACATCATCAAATTGACTTACACATCTCGTACTAACTTTAGATATTCACGCATACCATTTTCTTCATCTTGGTGATAGGAAAATCCAAAATGCTCCGCCACGGATAATGCCAATGGCGGGAACATTTCACACATAACATCAACGGCATTCCAAATGTTCTCGTAATTGCCATCGGAGTATGATGCGGCATACTGTGTATACAATTTCGGCGGAAGAAATTTCTTGAAAAACTTTCCGTCTTTTCCTGTGGAAATATTAAATTCATACTGTAGTCCAATATGCCAGTTAATCATTTCATGCAAATTGCAACGAACGGCATCATGCAGCATATTCATCACATAAGGCAATTCATCTCGCATAATTCCTTTTGCGACATTATTTAAACACCACCAAAAATTACTGCAATTAGAGCGATAATCAAGTGCAGTTGGCGGTTTGATGTTCCAATATTTTTCGTCAATCGTTATTGGCGGAAAAAATCCGTTGCCATCGTCTTTATCAAGTAAAACCACCACAGGTTCACCATTATCAATATACGCTTCGTCAAATATAAAACTCAAATCAATACGAACACCGTCTGGAAAAATCATAAGGTAGAAAAAATTTCCGTCATCTTCTGAACCACGCAAGGTTTCGGGCATTTGCATGATTAAAGGCTTGCCGAATTTTTCTTCCACCCATGTGGGATTATTGAAAAATGGTTTCATATCTGTAACAGCAAATCCAATGTCGTAATCTTGATACTGGTCTTTTGGAATGGATGAATCTGCACGAGAACCGCTTAATAGTACGCCTCGTATTAGTTCATCAGAATTGGCTACCTTCAAAATCAAATCCATAACTTCTTGTTCTGTTCTCAATCCAATCCACACCTCCTAATAAAATTTTACGCATATACCATATCCGTTTGGTACATAAGTGTGCCCTTTGTTTTGTTTATTCAGCTAGTAAAGCCATTTTATTACAACTTTGGTGTTTGTGTGGTGAAGTTGTCTGACCTGCATTATTTCCACACTTCACAGCTCGCATCTTACAATTTGTTCGTTGCCGGCGCATATTCGCTAGGCTTGCTACATATGCAGTGCCTTCTTGGGGCATTCATCTACACATTTCAAGCAAAGGATACACTCATTTCCGTGTTTCCGCTTTCGAGAATTGTCTATCATATCCACATCCATAGGGCAAACTTTTAGACACTTATTGCACATGACGCATTTTTCTGTATCGTTTTTTACACGAATAAGGACGAAACGGCTGGCAGGTCTTAAAAAGACTGTGATGGGGCAAATATATTTGCAAAATGCCCGATTGTCTTTCAATAGATATGCCAGCGCGATTCCGCAAACATAGTACGCTGCATTTCCGACAATGAAACTCCAAAACATGATACGTTCTATATTGGAAACATTAAACAAGAACAATATAGATACAAATATGAACGAAAGCACAAAAAACACATATGGGATATACTAAATCTTTTTTCTAGGATTTTGCGGTGTTTTATAAGGCAACAAATCAAGAACCATTGCCGTCCAGCAAGCGTATCCGCAGAAACCTCGCCCGAATAAAAGTGGACCAAAGATTTTTGCAACTACAAAATGGATTACAGCGGCTTGAAACACACCCAGAAACAGAAAATATCAAAAGCCTTCTATCTGCATATTTTCGTTGGATAAAATGCCTAAGTAAATAAGCATATACAGGCCAATAGCCATCTGTACAACGTTTCGTGTATACTTTACTTTCCTGCTAAAGAGGAATATTCCCAGTGCAAGAAAAGTGCCGATATACGCAAAGTTAAATAGATAGAAGATGTTGTCAAATACACGCCATAATACAAAAGCAATGGCTAGAAAGAACCCCCATATTACAAATGGAATTAGCTGTTTCTTATACATACGTTAACCGCACCTTAAATACCTAATTTCTTTGGGAACTTTGCATGTTATCAGGAATAGACCGTGGTTGTGGAGAGGGAAAGTCATTAATTGAATATATCCCGCCCCATACATCAGCTACCCACGTACCCTCTGGCACAACGATATACACATAGACACGCATATCCTCATCACTTGTAAAGTGTCCGGGGCTAATTAACTGAAGCCAGGTTGCTTCATATTCACTTGCTTGATAATCTTCTTTGTTTGGAGAGGATGCAAGACCTATATATACGTTGCCCATGTTGATTCCAAAACGAAGGTCAAAATTATAGGTAACTCCTCGTTCAATCTCTATTCTACCAAGCAAAACAGCATTGTCAGACTCAATACGTGATGGTACTTCAAATGAAAAATTACCTGCGATGTATGGTATATAGTTTTCGTGAGATTCAGCAATTTTACTCACCCATTCAACAATATCTCGTAAAACCTGCCTGTCAACACGGTCTGGTATGGCGTATTCCATCACATCCACTACCAGCGGGCCACCTTGGCGGTAGGCTGTCATCATCAGATGGTTTAGCCCTTCGTATAGAATGGTGGTCACATGTGACATGCCTTGGGTGTACTCAACTAATATGCTGAAATCATCATCTACAGTAGTTTGAAAATCTCTGCTTCCATGAAGAATAAGGACAGGTGTGTTATTACTAGATATAAACGGCAAAGGCAAAGATTCTATGATTGACATTTGATATATACCCGACATGCCGGAGATTGTTGCATCGGCTAATTCTTCCGGGGTTAAATTGTGTATGTCTCTTGCTTCTTCCAGCATAGCGGCAGCTGACGCCAAGCTGATATCGGCAATCTCTTGAGTTATAATACCCTCTCTAAGCAAATCTTCAATGCTGCGCACACTTTGGTCATGAGACCACTCAAACATAGGCCGCGGAGAGCCATTCATCATTATAGCGCCATCAAACCCGCCTTCCTCTGCAATTCTCGGTGCGATACCAGCACCTTTGCTAAGCCCCAATACAAATACATCACTTATACGTTCGTCTGCTCTTAATATGTCTGATGCTTGAAGTGCGGATTCAATTTTTTCATCCCAAATAGTCCCTTCACCAAAAACCTCAAGAAATTGTGCGCCATGTGTAAACATACGCTCATTGTAACGCAAAACAGCAATGCCGTTTGAAGAAAGATAGTCTGCAATGTCAAAGAAGGGCCTGTTATTAAAAACCGATGAATCCATATTATTTGGCCCCGAACCATGTACAAGAACTACTGCTGGAACAGGATTTTCTGCACTTGCGCCTTTGGGTAGGGTTAACAAGCCATCGAGAGGCCAAGACGTGCCTTCACCCACAACAACAGCTTCTGCTACATATGGGGCATTTTCAGGTGGCATCATGGGTTGAAAGTTAAAGTAGTCAAGCATTAAAAATCCACCAACAAGCCCATTGTCCACAAAAACCCTGTAAGTTGCCGACCCTTTTGTATGCATAGCCGCAATATCAAAAGCATAACGTCCCTGAACATACTGTCTGTTCAGTACCGAAACGTCAATCACATCCCCGCGCCTCATCAATATATCGCTTATTAGTGCAGAGAGTCCTTGCAGTATGTTGTCGGCTATCATTGCTGCTACCACATTATTAACCTTATCAGGGGTAAGGTTGGCCATAAAATTGGTAACTACTTCTTCAGCTTCGGCCCCAGCGTCTATTGCAGACGCAACGCCAAACAACTCTACCGCATAATAATAAGGAACCCAAGTAGTGCCGTCCTCAATGAAACCGCCAACTGCGTCAACCATAACAGTTACGGTAACACCATCTGTGCCTGTAAGATGAACAGCCCGGTTATCGCCATCCCATTCAACCGTCCAGTCATGTGCATAAGCTGTCAACCGCAAGGGGACAAATACAATAACATCACCTTCAGCTCCAACAGTAGCGATTCTTTGTTGTACCTCATCTAAAGGACGAGCGATTGCTGTTGTAGGCATAGCCATTACTAAAGCTAATACCAATGCTAATACAACCCTTTTGATTTTTTTCATAAATACCTTCACACTCCGTATCTTCTAAGATTTACCCTTTGCCATCCGCAAAAGGGATTTTTATGTTTCGTTACACACTGGTCTTGTTTACTATCAAACACACAATATATAATAGGTGTTTTGACATTGCACTACCTCTCAATTTTTTGGTTTCGTAGTGCCTGCTCAATTAACTCAATAGTTTCATCCGGGTTTTTTAACACCAATGATAATGCGGTCAAAAGACAGCGTTTTCAACACTTCTTGCAGGTCGTTCAAGAAAAATGTTCTGCCTGCATTGCGTCGGCCCCAATGCACGATTGTAAAATAGTCCTCCCATGGAAATTGAAACGTGTGCAAAAAAGGCATTGTTGGATAAGCAGGGCCTCCGTGTATAAACAAAATCACGGGATTTTGAGTGTCTTGTCCTCTGAAATACAGTGCCTAGTACATGACACTAATCCGAACAATCTCCATTCGGTCGATGGCTATTTTATCAAAAACCAATACAGCCATTTATTCTGTTAGTTCCCATGGCCCAGGCCCATCATCAATCCTGCCGCCGATTATAGTAAAAGGCCATATTACTTCCCATGGCTCAACCGTATATGCATACCAAATCGCCACTGAAACGGTTGTCTCTACTATAGCGTGGTTACTGTCTTGCTCGACAAGGATGTGTGTCGCTGTTTCCCATCTTGGGCTGGGAAAACTTGCTCTTGCAGTGTGAATATATAGTTCGCCGTTGTATTCAACGAACGGAGCAAAGTCACTGGATAATTCCCTTACAATCCATTCCTGCGTGTAATACTGCGATAAGTAGCTATGAACACTATCAAGGCTTTCTAGCCCGGATGATGGTAAAAGACGGTGATAAATCCCTCTAAGATGCTCTGGGTTTTCATCCCATTCATCAAATACGATATGCTCATGAGCAAATTTTCCGCTTAAATCCCACCAATGCTCCCAAAATGTACCTGCTGCGACTATTGTCCGGCCTAATTCCTCGATAGTTCTATAACTTGATGGCTCGGAGGGTGGGCTATGCGAAGGTGTTGATTCAATTGTGGTATTAGATGATTCGAAATTATTGCTTGATGTGTAGTAGTCAATCTCATTTCCGCTATTTGTACAACTTGCAAGAAATATTAAGCTGATAACTCCGATTGCTAGGGCAATAATGCGTTTCATATACTTGCCAACTCCTTGTTGTATGATATTTAGTTTTGCATCTCTTCAATGTTCTAGTGCTCTATAAGTCTAAAATTGTCTACGATAAAATCTATCTGCCCACGCATTTTCGAAAATTCCAATGCATTTGCGCTTTCTTGAAGCTCCTCAAAAGTCCAGTCTGAATCGGTAGGAATTTGCAGCAGATATACATATGTTTCTGACACCGCTAAAACTATCATCCACGGCGGCAATACATCTCCGACAAGCGGTATTTCATCCTCAAAAGCAACGGGGGTTTTTATAAAGGAAAACAAGAACCCTGCAAACTCGCTTCCCATTTCCTCCTGCGTAGCTAAGTGATGTATTTGTACACCAGGCCGGGGTGCTATAGGCTCCGTACCATCATGTTCTGTCATTCCATATTTGTCTGCCCATGAGGCAGGGAAGACAAAGGAGAAGCCAAGATTATCAAATCGGTAAGAAATACCGTCGTTTTCTCTATGCATAGCTTGCATTGTTGAATCAATCAATCTAAAGCTGTTTACAAGAAAGTCCCAATGACTCGATTCCCAACACCCTACCATTTCAAGATATTCGGCAGCTGTTTCGCTTCCTGGTTCTTCATTATGTTCAACACCGCTCGGAAAGCTGGCAAAATACGTATTGCCACCGGCTTGTGCTAAAAAAATCATACCGCCTGCCATAATTGGCCGTTCACCGTCATAGGTGTAATGGTCACGGGGGCTTACGCCTAGTGTAAATAATGTCCCGGAATGGCCAAGTTCTTCTCTTGTGGCTAAATGGTATACTGTCACAAAATGCCGTATGCCAAAGTCAAGCTCAACGTAAAATTCATCGAAACCGTATTTGCCCTCCCAAAAAGCTGGGAATGCAACAGAAAATCCAAGAGTGTCAAATTGATGAAGAATGCCGCCGCTTTCTTCGGTGGCTATATGCCTAAAACTGTTTGTAACAAAATTATTGTCAAATGGCTCTAAGTAGCTCATCATATTATTAAATTGAATGGCAGCTTGGCTTACGGAGTCATGGGCGTGGGCTGAATCTTGCGGGTAACTTATAGCGTATGTGTATCCTCCTGCTTGCGCCAAAATCAATCCAACGCCTGGGTCATTTTCCATGCCATAATAACCAGGGAATCTGTGGATCCAAAACAGCGTTCCTGCAAAGTCTAATCCAAGTTCATCTTGTGTAGTTATATGGCTCACCCTTATAGAGCGTACAATGCCAAAATCATTCTCAAAACTATTCTCGTTTATGCTATATTTGCCCTCCCATGAAGATGGGAGCATAAAGGAAAATCCTAAATCAGAGACTTCGTGAAAAATATCATCGGTTTCTTCCGCCATGGGTTGTTCACTTACAGGCGGGTTGGTTAATAATACTGTACTCTCTATTTCAACAACATCATTACTGCCGCAAGCCGTGAAAACAAAAAGCATGGCCGCAACTAAGGTAAAGAGAAATGCAAGTTTCTTCATAAATAATTCCTCCAGATTGAAAATCGTTTTGCTAAAGTGCAGAGCTCTGCTTCATGCATTTAATGTCGCACAATGTTACTGTTCGCTAATACTGAAATGACCGCCATCAACCTCGCGCAACTCGAACCCATCGTTTAACGTAAGCACCCAATTAGGCCCGGTTATTCGGTTTCCGTAAATCTCAATATCTTGTGCTAAAACCTCATAAAAATAAAATGCAGATTGACTCAAGTGTAAAAATCCTTCAGTAACATCAAGTCGACCAAATGCGCCTATCGCTGTAATAGCTCCATAATAAACTATCCCAAAATCCATGTGTAACATGTTATTTCTACCGAAACCTAAAGTACCAGCAGGCAAATATAGTACCGGACCATTAAAAAGCTCCCAGGCTTCATGCATTAATCTTGCATTATTTTCTACCCACGCCAACTCAAATGCGGCTATCTCCGCATATCCATATGGTGTTAAATCGAGTTTATCAAAGGGTGTTAATTCGGCTATTCCTGCAGCTTCTTGTAATAAGACGCCCAAATCAGCATCCCAACTCAGTCCGTTCTTCCAATCAGTGCCCAGTTCATCCAAAAGTAGGCCATAAAGCACACCTGAAATATAACCAACACCACGCAATGACTGTCCTTTTATCAGCCTATCTATATACTCGCTAATCCAATCTATAATATCAGTCATATCATTCAAGGTCAGTCGTATTTCGGTGTATACTGCTGTTCCTTCGTTGATTTCCATTGCGTTTTCTCCTAAAGCACCTCTATGGTTATCCTGCCTTCGCTCTGCCCGGATTGATAAAGCATCATGGATGGCCGCAATCCTATCATCACCCTCGGAATCTAAAGCTGTCAGCAATGCATTTAATTCCAGCATAGTGCTTATTCGTGCATCCAGATTATCCATGTGGTTGGTGTCTCCATGCCCTTGTGTTCCGGCAAAAAGTGTTGGCTGCCACGCATGAAATAGCTCATGTATCATTGTTCGAACAATAAACTCTGTATCGTCAATATGACCCTCTACTAATTGCCTAGTCATCATGCCCCATATTTGATTATTAATCTGCATTATCGTATTTCCAATAAATATGCCGTCCGGAAGTACTCCTACATAAACGTCTCCCTGTCTTACTAAATTGCCATAGTTATCAGGCATATTTGTAATTATTTCTCTGGTAGCGGCGTCTGCAATCATAAATGGTGCATTTAAGTGAGTGCCCCATAATGCGCCATTGTCTTCGTTAAACACATCAGTCATATTTGCTAGTAAATATGTGGCTATATCAAGGAAATCAGATGAAAATTCTCCTGCCGACGCTGTCGCTAAACCTACTGTTGGAAGATGTGCGGAAAATACCAGATCAACTTCCACATCAAAACTTTCATTAATAACTTGAAGCGGAACTAATGTCCTGCCGTCTACAATTTGAGCAGGTGTATCAAGAGCTATTTGCGAGCCATTTCTATAAAAAACATAACTGCCGATTTGTAATATAACAACGACATCATCTTTTGTTGCAGTTACGGTTTGAGTCGGCGTATCCCAATCAACTTTCGCACCGATAGCTTCAAATATCGCCCTTAATGGTAAAAGAAGTCTGCCGTCTTTAACTATGGGCGGTTGGTCAAATGAAACGGATGTACCATTTATATTTACACCTATTTCGGAAGCAAGTGCCAGAACTCCTGTAGATGCAATGATTGCAAGGATTAGTACTAAAGTTATTAATTTTTTAATGGTTTTCATTTTACAAAACCTCCAAGTATGACCTAATAGGCCTAGCAATATATTCAATTTCCTTTGATAGCCAAAATGGAATATCTATATACGTGGTTTTATGCTACTGTTGCCCTATGGCGAAATGACCGCCGCCAACCTCACGTAGTCCGAAGCCATCGTTTAGTGTAAGCACCCAATTAGGCCCAGTAATAATATTGCCATCAACCTCTATATCATAAGCTGGTATACTGTGTCGCAACCTAAGATGCCATATAAGTATAAGGCCTCCCTTAGCTTCAAGTTGTCCAAACGCACCGGTATAAATAAAGTCGCCGTAAAAGACTGGTTGAATCAATCGGTGACCTTGAGGATTGTAAGCACTCCAATATATTTCCTCTTGTCCATAATCAAATTCGTCATAATTGTTAGGCGCAAACGTATCCATATTCAGTAACTTTATATCCGCTTCCCAATCATTTAATTCACCTAAAGCATCAATAATCAAAAGAGGGCCTGAAAAGGCTTCTTCAGCCATTTGCACTAAAACCCCTTGCTCTGTTGCCCAAGTTTCCTCAACAGGACGTATGAGAGAATACCCATAACGCTCTAAATCAATTTCGTTAAAAGGGATTACCCTTTCAAAACCTAAAGCTACTTTAAGCATAGCCGCAAGGTCATCACCCCAATCTAACCCTGTTCGCCAATCTACGTCAAATTCATCAAGCAGTAGGGCATAAAATGCACCTGTGTAATAGGTAAACAATCGTATATCTGGTTCTTCATGTATATACCCTTCGATATGCCTTAGTCTGTCTTCCAAATTGTCAAACAATAGCGTGACTTCCGTGTAAACTGCTGTTCCTTCAGCAATTTCATGGCCGACTTCACCTCTTACGTCATCAGTATTATTTCTATGGCGTTCGGCACGAATTGATAGCGCATCAAGGATGGTCGTTGACCGTTCTTCTCCTGTCGTTCTCATGGCATAAAGCAAGGCATTAAGCTCTAATCTGGCACTAATACGCGCATCAAGCTCATCTAAGTGGTCATTAAAAGCCCAATAAGCCAAACCTTCAAAAAGGGAATGTTGATGGGTATGAAACAGTTTGTGCAACATAATGCCTATATTTTGCTCGGTCTCATCAGCATTAGTGGATATCTGCTCCCAGCTAACCATAGCCCAAAACCGCCCACCTAAATATACATTCCAAGTTGCAATGCGTATGTCTTCGGGAATCATGCCAACATACAAGTTGCCTTGTCTTGTAAATATCTCGCCATCGACATCAGGCATATTGGCAACGGCATATCTCGATGTCGCATCTGCAAACACAATGGGTCCCTGTAAATCTATTCCCCAAAGAGAGCCACCATCAGCATCCAATATGGCATCCAATTGTTCAAATAGATATGAAACAGTATCGAAGCAAATGGGAGATGAGGTTTGTCCTGCAAGTATGTCTGATTGTGGTGGTTGTTCATTAATTTGATTATTTTGCTGGTAGTCGTATGTATTCGATACGACATGGTTTGTTTCGTTTGATTCAGCTAGATTATTTCCGCTGCAAGCAGTGGGAACAGTCAATGTAACTGTTAAAAGAACTAAAAGAATTACAAGTTTTTTCATGAAAATACCTCCAGGTGTAAATATAAGTTGCTATGTTGTTGCCGCATAATTTAATGAATTTCCGTATACAAAATCAAAAGCCGATAATTGTAATATTTTACAAATTATCGGCTCTGCGTCTTGGCGTCTGGCTCTTTGATAACTGATGTATTTAGTTGTTGAACATTGACCAGTGTTTCAAACTTGCACTTTGGGCAAAATAGTGGGAAATTAGTCAGCGTAGTATCGTACCGTGCTTTTGTCCGTGTTTTGCCTGTGCAAATAGGACATTTCAGCCAATCGGTTTTAATTGCTTCAGTAATAATTTCTACCTCCTCGCCAAGTTTTATCTCCGATTATTTTCAAACTGTTCTTATGTTTTAATTCCGTTTTCCACCGAGAAGCCACCAGCGAACCTCGAATTTGTCAGTGAAATAAACAAAGCAATAGTTATCACTGGGGGTTGAAAGCGGCACAATCTCCACAGATTGCTCACGCATTGCTTCATATGCGAGCATTGCTTCAGAAACAGAATCAAACCAAACGCATAGGCTCGTTTCGCTTGCTGAACGGCTTTGGATACCTTCGCCTAAAGCTCCTTCGTTATCATCACACAACATAATAACAATTTCGCCAATTTTTATTTGTGCATGATAAATCCAGTCTTCTTTCGACTCTATTTGATACTCTGGCTTCTTTGATTCAGAGTAAGTTGCTTTATAAATCACTTCTGCCTTAAGAGCCTTTTGGTATAACTCTATAGCATGGGCACATCTGCCATCGAAATGAATAAATGGTGAAACTTTTGCCATGATTTTATCCTCCCGCTAAAATTCGCCGTAAACTTGTTCGTAGTCAACAAAAAGACTATACCTCTTTGCAGTAAAACGCAAAACAAGGTAATCATCATTATCAACGGCTTTGAAATGCCTGTCTGACCAGCCCGGTATCCAATTTTCCTCTTTTGAAGCAGGGTCTGTGAGTATTTCAACATCACCGATAAGGGTAATATTGTAGTCATCAGAACTTAAACAAACACTTGCTCGGTTGTTTGCCGCTGCTCTGTTTGCCTTGTTTTGTCCACGCACGATGGAAAAAGTAAGCTGATTAATGCCATCGGCACAGACAATCAACGCTGTTAAGATATTGCGTGGTGTTGCATTGCCGTGGGCTGTAGTTAAGAAATTGTAAAGGGTAGTACATCTTTAAATACCTCCATTAACTTTATGTGCCAAGTATAAAATTCACTTCATTCCCAAGGTTTTCACCATTCGTAAACTTCATCAATAACACAATTAAGCAATGTGCAAAATATTTCATAATGGTCGTAGCCAAGAAAATCCTTGTTCAAAACAATCATCATAATTCCGTGCAGTATCCCGAATGCTTTTTCCTTGCTCACTTTTAGTTTAACATTTGGGTTAAAAAAGGTGCTTTCCAGATATTTATCATTATTTTCTATATGCTTCTCTATCCATTCTTTAGGCGCTCTGTTCAAAAAATTTTTGTAATCTGCACTGTTTCTTTGAGTAAGAATATTTGTTCTGTCATATTCAAGATATAGCTGCTTTAACAGATGACAAATTTCTTCTTTGCTTGGCTTTGCTGAAAGCAATTCACATGCCAGCGATGCAGACCGCTCTTGTAAATTATCCATCACATCGCAAAACAATGATTCTTTTGACTCATAGAGTAAATAGAACGCACCTACTGATATTCCAACTTGAGCGCATAGTTCGCTAATACTTGTTTTTTTATACCCTAATGCTGACCAGCTTTTTTCACATTCGCTTATCAACCTTTTTCGGATATCTTCTTTTTCAATTTCGCTAAAACTCCGTGGCATTTTCATTCCTCCTGTGCGCTTAAATTCAGCAGGTTAAGGATTTTGGGGGATAGATTCTCATTCAACATAATGTCATACTATTTGAATTCTGTGAATATATGAAAATAAATATTCATAGAATAATGATAAGCCTGTTTTACTCTCTTGTCAAGACCTTTTAATTAGACTAATTTTTCAAGTAAATTCCCAAAGTAAGTGCCACAGTGGCGTGGGGTGTGACGGTTAGTCTGGGAAGAAAAAAATCCTCCCCCTTGCGGAAAATATTACCCGACCATTGACATAAGCGGAGATAGCATAGACAATGAGGGCATGTCCCTTTTCGGGCATAATTTAAACCCTTACGCAGGGTAAGGGTCAAGAAGTTAGTATAAATTTCTTTATCTACCGGTAACTGCCGCTTCTGCAAAGCTGTTATCCACAAGCACATGAAATGGGGCACGAGCCGGCAATTCTCCTGCAGATTCCATTACACGTTGCAAATTCTCAAAACCAGTTTCTGTAATATGGGGTGTGGCTGCATAAGCTTTTATTTCTTTGTATCGCCCAATGGCACTTGCCAAAATTTCCATATCTGCATCCGGGAAGAAAGGGGAAATTACATAAGCAATATCCTGTGGGGAGTTTTCTTGTACCCAAAGTTGCCCACGGTGCAGGGCGTTTGTAAAACCTTGGATAATATGAGGGTTTTGCTCTATGAAACTACTTAAAGCATAGTATGCAGTGTAGGGGATTTCGCCAAAAGCTTCCCCAACGGAAGCTACTACATATCCCCTGCCCTCAAGGGCTATGGTGGAAGCTACGGGCTCGAAAGCGGTAACAAAATCTGCCGTGCCGCTTAGGAACGCCCCAACCATTGCGGCAAATTGGATGGACGTATCGAAGTTAACGTCTACGTCGGGGATAATCCCCTTACTGCGGGTTACATATTCCAGTACCATAAAAGGCATTCCGCCCCTGCGCCCGGGCAAAACATGACTATTGCGAATGTCGTCCCATGTAAAATTTGGCATTGGCTCACGGGCTATTAAAAATGACCCATCCCGCTGTGTGACTTGGGCAAATACAACGGCGTGATCCGCTCTGCCACCAGCCCACACGTAAATCGCGGCTTCCGGCCCGGAAAGCCCAATGTCCGCCGCACCGGTAAGCAGTGCCGTCATAACCCGGTCTGCACCGTCGCTGGTTATAAGATCGATGTGGATACCTTCGTCGGTAAAAAAGCCAAGCTCCATGGCGACATATTGAGGGGCGTAAAATACCGAACGTGTTACTTCGCTAAGGTGCACCGTTGTCAAACCCTCTTCTTCGGTTCTTCTGCAGGCGGTTAACACGCCAAGAAGCATAATTGTAAAAAATGCAAAAGCGAAAAATTTCATGGCCTTCCTCCAAGACAGTTTTATTTATAGCAACTCCGCATTACAAAATATTCAACAATAACTACCAGACGATATAATAGTGCCGCCAATACAGCCAATATAATTACGCTGGTCATTACCAAATCCATCTGAAATACCTGCCCGCCATACACAATCAGGTATCCAAGCCCTGCCCTGGAAACCAGAAATTCCCCAGCAATAACCCCAACCAAAGATAGCCCAATATTAATTTTCAAGCAATTAAACAGAGTTGGCAAGTTGGATGGAAACACAATTTTCACAAACGTTTGCAAGCGGTTGGCACCAAAAGTCTTTGCCATTTTAATTAAATCTCTGTTAGTATTTTGGAAGCCGTTTAACATTTCCATAATTGTAACAACCAGGGAAATAGCCAAAGCCATAACAATAACGGCTTGCATTCCAGCCCCAACCCATATGATAATTACAGGGCCAAGGGCGATTTTCGGCAACGCGTTTAACACAACCAGATAAGGGTCTGCTACTTTTGCTAAAAATTTTGACCACCATAGCACAAGTGCAATAAAAATGCCTATTATTACTCCTAATGTAAAGCCGATAATAGTTTCCAAAGTTGTGATGCCAATGTGCAGCAGTAAATTGTTATTTCGAAAGTTGCCAATTGTGCGTATAATACGTGTAGGCTGACTCATTATAAAGCTGTCGATAATACCGGCACGGGCAAGGGCCTCCCATAAAAAAATAGTAACGAAGAGTACAGAAAACTGACAAATTCGCACTAAAATTTGCCGTCTGCGTTTTTTTCTAAGATACGCCCGACGGCTAATAGACATGTTTGATATTCCTAACTGTTCACGACGTTCAGCCATCATCATCTTTGACATTTACATCAAGCTCTTTCCATACCATATTAAAGTATTCGCGGAATGCAGGATTCTCTCTGCGTTTTAACGGCGTTGCAGAAGTGTTGGTCTTCGCACCTGTAGGAAATTTCAGTTTTATATCGCACTTTATACGCCCGGGCCGCTTAGAGAACACAATTAAACGGTCTGCCATGCTAATACCCTCGGAAATATCGTGGGTTACTATTATCGCCGTCTTTCGTTCCCTTCTTAATATAGAGCAAACATCATCTGCAACTATAAGCCGGGTTTGATAATCCAGCGCAGAAAAGGCCTCGTCCAGCAGTAGCAATTCCGGCTTGGATGCAAGAGTGCGTATCAGTGCCGCCCGCTGACGCATTCCACCGGAAAGTTGAGACGGGCGTTTGTCCTTAAACTCCCACAAACCATAGGCGTATAGCAAACTATCTGCGTATTCCATGCTCTCTATACACCGCTTACCTTGTATCTCCAGGCCAAGCAGTATATTTCCGCGGATGGTACGCCAGTCCAGCAAATTATCTTTTTGCA